>Ga0209550_10001898_pt1 | contig 20155 bp, 21 predicted proteins | sample LauGreSuBDMM15SN_2_FD_187567 | JGI IMG/M metagenome (GOLD analysis project Ga0209550, IMG submission 187567) | Freshwater lake microbial communities from Lake Michigan, USA - Su13.BD.MM15.SN (SPAdes) (version 5) | ecosystem: Environmental > Aquatic > Freshwater > Lake | place: Lake Michigan... | reverse complement strand
ATTGGAAGAGAAATCCGCCGTATCAGCCTGGGTAGCAGTAATGTTACAAGTGCCCGCGTGTTGAATGGTAACCGTATTTCCAGAAACAATTGCAACATTAGAATTATCAACACTATAAGAAAATGACCCAGGACTATTGGAAGTAGGATCCGTCAAGTTGAAAGAGGCATCTCCATATGTTTTGGAAATGGCATTGAAATTGGTTAAGGTAGGAATACCTTTTGCTACACTGAAAGAGGCATCAATCGTGCCAGATAAGTAAATGCCCGATGCATCTTGAGTAGCAGTAATGTTACACTTACCAGAATGAAGGATCGTTAATTTATTACCTGAAATACTTGCAATGGACGGATCTGAGACAACGAAACTAAATGCCCCAGGACTGTTAGAACTTGGGTCAACCAAGTTAAAAGAAGCATCTCCATAAGTTTTGTTTGGAATTGTAAAATTACTAATCGTTGGAGCTATTACGTCTAAAACGGTTAAAGAAGCATCTATTGTTTGAATTTGATAAGACCCTGTTTCTGAATAATTTTGTGTTGCAGTGATAGATGTAACACCGGCACCAATAATTGTAACTACATTTCCAGAAACATCTGCAACAGATTTGTTTGAACTTTCATACCGAAAAGACCCAGTGCTGTTAGAAGTAGGATTTGTTAAAGTAAAAGAATTATCATAAATAGTTTTGGATATGTTATTAAAGTTTGACAATGTTGGAACGTTTGGAAGGTAGACTCGCGTATAATCTTTTAAAGTATTATTTGTAGCGTTATTATTAAAAAGGGCATTAAATGACGTAATAACTGCGTCACTTGCACACGCTAAGTATACTTTTTTAACACCTGTTACACCTGTACTAAAAGGAACAGCCGCAGAATTAAAAGTATTAAAGGGGTTTGCGAAATAAATACTAGCAAGAGATGTGCAATTACTAAACGCGTCGCCTTCTATATTAGTTACATTTCTTGGTATTATTATACTAGTCAAACTACTACAGTTCTGAAAACAATTATAGTTAATGAGAGTTAGTGAATCAGGTAAAGTTACGCTGGTAAGAAGATTACAACTGTTAAATACGTGTTGGCCCAAAGTAGTTACATTTTGTGGTATTGTTATGCTGGTTAAATCTGTATTCGTAAAAGCATAATCATCAATAGTAATTAATGAATTAGGTAAAGTGATATTTACAAGTGATGAACAACCACTGAATGTATATTTATTTATACTAGTTATACCATTGGGTAAATTTATATTTGTTAAGTTCGTACAATTGTTAAATCCATCTTGAATGATTGTTGTAATTGTATTCGGTAAAACTACACTACGTATAGAAGTGTTATTTTGAAATAGTCTACCAGGCATATCAATATTATTCATACTAGCACTGCTTCCCATAGAAGTAACAGTTGCACCATCAACAGTAGAAGGTATTGTCATAATGTAACCTGGGTCTGTAGGATAATCAGAGGTTGCAATATAAGCAGACGCATTTCCTGCAGAAATGTCATATATTACATATTGATATGTATAATTATAACCATTAAAAAATAATAGTTTACGGCCATTGCCTAAGTTGGTAAAGTATGTTTTGGTGTTTGATATTAGTGAATCAATTATGGTACAATAATTAAAATAAAATTTTGCATTAGGTGCAATAAAACTAAAAGGGTTTGAACCAACGTTCAAAATTGTAGGGTTTGCGAAATAAATATTATCAAGAGATACGCAGTTATCAAACGCGCTGCCTTCTATAGTAGTTACATTTCTTGGTATTATTATACTAGTCAAACCACTACAGTTCTGAAAACAATTATAGTTAATGAGAGTTAGTGAATCAGGTAAAGTTACGCTGGTAAGAAGATTACAACCGTTAAATACGTGTTGGCCCAAAGTAGTTACATTTTGTGGTATTGTTATGCTGGTTAAATCTGTATTCGTAAAAGCATAATTACCAATAGTAATTAATGAATTAGGTAAAGTGATACTAGTGATAGTTGTTACACCATTAAATGCACTATCAGCAATTGCAGTAACTGGATAACTGTCAATAGTTGGCGGTACGATTAAATTTACAGGGCTTGTACCACTGTAACCTGTAATAGTCGCATTTCCTCCAGACTGAGTATAATTAAGCGTATACGACATTTATATAATATATGCTTATATTTTTTTTTCTTAAAAAAATATTTCTAAATTAAAAATATAATGATATAATATATTATGAATACAATTTTAAACTTATTTATACTATTTTGTATCCTTATTTTATTGGGGTTTTTATATAAGAGATTCGAAAATAAACGCATTACAGATGAAGATTACGACATATATAAATCTATACAAAAATATTTATTAGACGATGATACTTTAGGTAAGAGTAAAAAACCTATCTTATGGATTCACGTTCCATATGAGTATAATTCTAGAAATTGGTCGAGTTTTGGTGAACGTAATTCTTTTGATTTAAACCAGCCTTATTTGTATTTAACGATCCGTAGTATAATTAAACAATGTGACGATTCATTTACAATTTGTATTATTGACGATAATTCTTTTAAAAGACTAATTCCTAAATGGGTTATTAATATGAAAAATATATCCGACCCAATTCTCTCAAATATGAGAACGTTAGGTATGATGAAACTATTAGATATTTATGGTGGGTTCATTTGTCCAATTTCGTTTGTTTGTTTAAAAAACTTGAATGAATTATATGAAAAAGGAACGCGCGACGATAAAATGTTTATATGCGAAACAGTCGACAGAAATGTCACGTCTAGTGATGTTGATTTTTTCCCAAATGTATCTTTTTGCGGGGCTCCAAAAAACTGTGAAACAGTAAAAGAATTATGCAGCTTTATTCAAAGTACTTCATCGCATAATTATAGTGCAGACGTAAAGTTTCTAGGTGAATATGATAAATGGTGCAAACAAGCTATTGAAAATAAAAAACTAGTATTAATCGATGGTGCTGAAATTGGAACAAAAACGGTTGATGATAGACAGATTATTATCGATGATTTAATGTCAAACCATTACTTAAAGTTGTATCAAGGTGCTTACGGAATTTTAATACCATCTGAAGAAATGTTACGTCGCCGTAAATTTGAATGGTTTGCAAGACTATCTCAAAAACAGGTATTAGAATCGGATACTATTATAGGTAATTATATACTTCTCTCCAACTCGACTGATGAAGAAGGAATTCTGAAACCTCTTGAACCCCAAATAAATAGAGCCATCGAGAATAAATTTGTTGGGTTTTGGCGTGCACCTTTGCAAGATGTATATGGGTTAAAAGCGAACTATCTAGGTGATAATTTACAAAAAGTCGCATATCCAAAATACTAAAGGTCCGTGTAATGGTAACGTTATATGATACAATAAAACAATTGAAAAATATACTTAAATACATAACAATAAATATAATTATATAAAAATGTCTGGCTTTCTTGAAACTACACATAATATGTCTTCTGCAACTATAGTACCTGATTGTTTAGTTTGGAAATTGGAAGAATTTGATGTAGATACACAAAAAATAGATACAACTGTGTATATATTTTATGATAAAATGGAACACCAATATGTGGTACGCGGACGCCGTAGATGGTGGAGCCCTGATCGCCAATGTTGCTGTTATTCTTTTGTTTGCGAATTTGCTCACGAACTAGTGAGTTTTTTAGAATATGTTATCTGCAATCATAATACTTTAAATGAGACACTTTATAATTATACAAATTTACCGAATGACTCGAATGATGTTACGTTTGAATTTTTGAATGAAAATGATCATTCAGATTACGAAATATCTGGATATGATAGCCAAAAATTTAACAAAAAAAGACTTTTGAAAGTGCTCCGAATGTTACGTAATGTGTTTAATTATTACAATTAAATTCAGAATATTATATTATAAAATGAACGATACATTGTCACTACTTTTAGCAACACTAGTTTTAGCAACTGGTGGGTTAGGTTTATATATATATAAAGATCAGAGACTTGATGAAAAGGATGGTGAATTAGAAGAAGTGTATAATGAGTCAACAATATTCGGTTTAGACGAAGAAGAAAAAACAAAACCCCTAGACAAATTACAAGAAGAAGAAATACTAGAAGCTCACAATGTAATCGTTAGACCCGACAAATCAAAATCTACAAAAATAAAAAAAGCATCTACAAAACACAAAAGAAATTCTAGAAATAGTGGAACCAAAAGAAATTATTAGAATTGTGACATCTTTATACAAGGTTATAAATGTTATGCAATCATAATATATGATAAAATATCAAATATAAAATATTATAAAAAATAAATATAATAAATAATATTATATTTTGATTTGTCGTATTTAATGGTATAGGTATATTTAATATTATTAAAATTACAAATTTGTCTTATAATAGTAGTGAATGCTTTATACAATAATTTTCTTTCCAAATACTTACGTTTAGATAAATGGTAATATGGAATGCAAGTTTCTATAAATTCTTGTATAACACCTTTAAAAATACCTTTTTTAAATGATTCGATATTTAAAAGATAATATTTGTCATTTTTTAGACATATTGAATCTAATAAAGCAAATATCATTTCATTAGGTATATTTGTTTTAAATATTTGTGCGGACATTTATATTATATAAATATAAAATTATAGGTAATTTTATATTTAACTTATCGCTCAAAATTATACGCAAATAACCTGTATGAGGTTGTTTGTAAACAAGGCTAATTCAATTTCATCTTCGTGAATATTATGGAAAATAGAAATATATTTACAAATACAAGTAATAATATTATATTTTTGTTCCTCATCAACAATATTTGAGGTTTTTATAAAAATGAAATAATTGTCAAGAATGTCCATTACAGAGTATCCCTTATCGTAAATTTCATATATTAATTGAATAGCTTCATTCAGTTTATTATTTAAAATCATACGAGTAAATTCTTCAAACGTGGAAAAATTAATATTTGTACAAATACTAATTGCCAATTCCAGTGTAGTTTTTTGGTTTAATATTTTAATTTTTTCGATATAATTAATAATAGTTTTTATTGTATTATTAGAAATATTAATAATAAAATCTTTTGCGTCTTCATCTATTTCAATATTTTCAGCAACAATTATTTTATTAATTAAAGTAATCAATTGTTCTTTATTCATTTGTTTAAGTTTAATTATAATAAATCTTGATTGTAGACTTTCAATGACCTTTTGAATGTTACTGCATGAAGCAATAAAGTGAACATTATGACTATATTTATCAATATAATTTCTAAAAACTTGTTGACTTTGTTCATTAATTATATCTATATCGTCGAGGACAATAATTTTTTTTTTATTTTTTATACTAGAACAAGTCTGGCAAAAGGTTTTAACATCCGTTCTATAATAATTAATTCCTTGTTCTTTAAGACTATTAATATAAAGAACATTCGAATCGTATTCCTGAGGTGTATAATCTTTATAATATTCCCCTATTATTGTGTTTAATAATGATGTTTTCCCTGATGCCACATCGCCAAAAAGTATAATATTAAGGCTTTCCATATCTATAAGAGTATTTAAAATTTCTATAACTTTAGGTTCTATACAAAAATCCGAAAAATAAACTGGTTTATATTTATGGATAAATAGTTTATATTCATTAGACATTAAATATATACGTAAATAATTATTTAAGTATATCTCTCAATATAATATTAAATGTCTGAAAATTTTTATAATGTTTTAGGTGTAAATGAAAAAGCGTCTAAAGATGAAATTAAAAAAGCATATAGAGCTTTACAAATGAAATACCATCCAGATAGAAATCAAGGTAGCCAGGAATCAAACGATATGACACAAAAAATAAACGAAGCGTATGAAACTTTAGGCGATGATAATAAAAGGCAACAATACGACAATGTAAGAAACAATCCAAACCCTTTTGTTCATATGAATATGAATGGTAATCCAGGGATGGAGGCAAATATAGATGAAATGTTTAATATGTTTTTTGGCGGTATGCCATTTGGAATGCCTGGAATGCCTGGAATGCCTGGAATGCAATTTGGTATGGGCCAAGGTATGCCCCAAGGTACAAAAATTCATATATTCAATGGAGGTCCAATGGGATTTCAACAAGCATTTAGCAAACCAGCCCCGATAATGAAGACAATCGTTATTAATATGGATCAAGTATTATTAGGCGCATCTGTTTCAATGGATATAGAAAGATGGATCGTAGAAAATGGTATTAAGGTTTTTGAAAAAGAAACAATTTATTTGAATGTACCGGCTGGTATTGATGAGAATGAGATGATTATTTTAAGAGATAAAGGAAATGTTATTAATAATAATGTAAAGGGAGATATAAAGATAACTATTCAAATAACAAATAACACCGAGTTTAAACGTTCTGGGTTAGATTTAATTTTTGAAAAGAAAATTTCGTTAAAAGATGCTTTATGTGGGTTTACATTTGAAATTAGCTATTTAAATGGTAAAAGTTATACGTTGAATAACAATAAAGGAAATATTATACCTCCAGAATACAAGAAAGTATATCCTAATATGGGTTTAACTAGAGGTGACCATAAAGGCAATATGATTGTGCATTTTCACGTAGAATTTCCCGAAAAATTGAGCGAAGAACAAATTTCAAAACTATCAGAAATCCTTTAAGTATATTAACCAATTTATCATATATAATATAAAGTATTTAAAACTAGGGTAATTAATATAATTAGTGGTGTAGAAAGAACCCATACATAGCGTTCGTTAAGATTTTTGACAACAAAAATTTCTTATTAGGTGCTTCCCGAACGAGTTCTATTATTAGATAGAACAATTTGCCATATAAATATATAATTATTATAAAATTTGTATTATCTTTGTGTAGTAGTATATTTAAAGTAGAATAGTATTTTATTATGGTGGGTAAGTAAATTTGTATATATTTATTATTTATTACTTTGTATTATAATTAAATTTTATAAATTAAATTAAAAAATTTTATATATTTTGGCAAATTATATTGGGTTTTTTCTATACCAATTGAAACGTCTGTAAGCTAATGGTAAACTAGTTGTCTTATTACACAACAAATCCGTGTTCGAATCACGGCAGACGCATATAACTTATGACGAGGATAAGTCAGTGGTAGACTATCTGCCTTCCAAGCAGAATGCCCGGGTTCGATTCCCGGTTCTCGTAAATGCTCCTTTAGCTTAGAGGTAGAGCACCAGTCTTGTAAACTGGAGGTCCTGAGTTCGATTCTCAGAGGGAGCTTATTATTTTATTTTATAATTATGTATTTAGAATACTTAATTATAATTGCACTTTTTACACCTTTTTCTAATTTATATAAACTCGCGTTTGTATAAATTAGTTGAATTGATTGATAAATAAAAATAAAGATTGTATTATATAATGTATATTATTTCAGGAGCGAGCTTCCATATCATTGCCATCTCTTTTTTCGTATATATATTTGTCAACCTTTTTGAGAATATGATTCACTATAATATTGGAAGATTTAGTAATAAAGAAACAAAAATTGAACTACCGAATAAAAAAGATTTTATAAAAATAGTGGTAGTAATGTGCATATTCGCTTTGCTACAAGGATTATTAACAAATTTTTTCAACAAATATGTTAAATGATATGTAACAATGATGTAAAAGACAGCGTGTAAAATGGTTTAGCCTGGTTTGTTATATGGTAAATACCCATTTGGATTGCTACTATATATTCCTAGGTATTGATAAAATTTTTGAGACTGGTTGTTCTTACCTATACATCCACCAGCTAATCTATTTTTTGCGCGACGATTAGAAATACTAGAAGCTCCTACACCTCCTGACCCTGGAGTATATGTGTTAAACAAGTTATGACTTTTATTGCAAGTAACATTACCGCCAGGATTCATTTTAGTACTTCTTCTTCCTCCAACACCAATGTTTTTCTTGTATAAAAATCCTGGAAAATTTGTGCTATTTCCATACCAAAAATTACCATTTGAATTACTACCAGTTCCAAAACCAGACATTTATATAAATAACAGTATAAAATATTTACATAAACCAATGAATAACAATAAATAAAAATAACATAACAATAAAATCATAATATAAAAATAATATCTACCATCATTTAGCATATAATTATAATTATAAACATATGGTTTTTTATAAATTAAAAATATTTATAAAAAAAACTTAAAGAGTACTTCTATTAAAAATATATATCGAATGACCACTGAAACGTATGCCTTTTCCGCTGATATCAACCAACTTTTGTCGCTTATCATTAACACTTTTTACACAAATAAAGAAGTATTTTTAAGGGAACTTATTTCGAATGCATCAGATGCACTAGACAAGATTCGTTATGAAAGTTTAACTAATCCATCTGTGTTACATTCGGAACCCAATTTAGAAATTAAAATTTCATTTGATAAAGAGAACAAGAGACTAATTATTCAAGATACCGGAATTGGTATGACGAGGGAAGAATTAATAAAGAATTTAGGTACTATTGCTAAATCAGGAACCAAGGCTTTCTTGGAATCTTTAACTGCCGGAGCAGATATATCTATGATTGGACAATTTGGTGTTGGATTTTATAGTGCGTATCTTGTAGCAGATAAGGTAAAGGTTATCTCTAAAAATAATGCAGATGAACAATATTCGTGGGAATCTACTGCTGGAGGTTCTTTTGTTGTATCTCCCGATGATTCCATCCAACTAAAACGTGGTACTGCTATTATTCTTGAGTTGAAACCTGATATGCATACTTATCTAGAAGAATCTGAGATTAAGAGACTTATTGAGAAGCATAACCAGTTTATCGAGTTTCCTATTTATCTTCAAACTTTAAAAACACGTGAAGTTGAGGTTGAAATTGAGGAACCCAAAGAGGCTCCAGTTGTTGAAGAGTTAGATTCAGCAAATGAAGACGATGTTAGAGTGGAAGATGATACTGCTGAAGATGAGAAACAAAAGCCTTCTGAAAAGAAGACAAGGACTGAAGAATATATTGAGTGGACACATCTCAACGAACAGAAACCATTATGGACGCGCAGTTCAAAGGATATTACAGATGAAGAATATGGAAAATTTTATAAGGCAATTTCAAATGATTATCAAGAACATATGGATGTTATGCATTTCTCAGTTGAAGGACAACTTGAATTTAAGGGTATTCTTTTTGTACCAAAGCTAGCGCCGAATTATATGTTTGATAATTCCATCAAGAAGCGCAATAATATAAAATTATATGTCAGACGAGTATTTATAACAGATAATTGTGAAGATTTGGTACCAGAGTATTTGAGTTTTATTAAGGGTGTTATTGACAGTGAAGATCTACCGTTGAATATTAGTAGAGAGATGTTACAAGAAAATAAAATAATGAAGGTTATCAAGAAAAACATAATGAAAAAGACATTGGAGTTATTCCAAAAAATTTCAGAGGATGAAGAAAAATATAAAAAGTTTTATGAACAATTTAATAAAAACATTAAATTAGGGGTCCACGAAGATGATACAAATAGAGATAAACTAGCTGCTTTTTTGAGATATGAAACGACCAAAAGCGACACAGTATTGTCATCTTTGGATGACTATATTGGCAGAATGAAAGAGGGACAAAAAGGAATTTATTATATCACGGGGGAATCGAAAAAATCCATCATTAATTCACCCTTCTTGGAAAAATTGAAAAAGCGCGACTTTGAAGTTTTGTATTTAGTAGATCCAATTGATGAATATATTAGCCAAAAATTAAAAGAATATAGCGGACATAAACTTATTTGTGTTACGAGTGGAAAATTAGATTTAGATGATGAAGATAAAGATTCTTTTGAAACTATCGAGAAGGATTTTGCAAATACGTGTTCTCACATACAGTTAGTCTTAGGCAAGAGTCTTGAAAAGGTGATTGTGTCTAAACGATTAGATAAAAGTCCGTGTGTATTAGTTACAAGTGAATTTGGTTGGAGCGCCAATATGCAGCGCATTATGAAGGCGCAGGCTTTAGGAAACACGGAGTTTAATGAACTTATGATGGGCAAGAAGACATTAGAAATCAACCCGTATAACAGTATTATTAAACAAATTAAGGGGAAATTGGATAAGGATGCATCTGGTGGTGATAAGACATTAAATGATTTAATCCATTTGTTGTATGATATTACGCTTCAGTCCTCCGGGTTTACCCTAGACGATCCATCTGTATTTACAAATCGCATTTTAAAACTCATTAATCTAGGACTTGGCATTGATGAAGACGATGAAACCTGTTCAGAAGATACTCCTCTATCTGAATCTTCAACCTTACAAAATGATGCACCAGATTCAACAATGGAGGAAGTAGATTGAAAAGATTGAAGGTAATATAGTAATTTTATGAAATAATATTATGAGTTATATTTTGAAGTAGTGGGTTATTATATATATAATTATTTTGTTATCAAATAAATAACAAAATAATATATTTTTTCAGTATTAAGATATTTTTCTAGTAGGAATATCATTACAGACAATATAGATAGAGTTTTCCGTAATAATAATAAATTCTGTACCAGATTTGTAAAATTTTGCTATGGTACTAGTGTATTCGTCTTCACTTTTAACGAGGAGCTTTTCACCGTTATCTTTTGCTCCGATTAAAGCTTTTTTATCAAGTGATGCAGTCCAATAGTCTAACATAATAGGCTTATCGTCGACTATACTTAATTTTGCAGCGTGTTTCATTGTAACCTCTGAAGGAAGACGGTAATTAGAAGGTGCATCTGTTTTTTGCGATTGATTTTGTTCAGACATTTATATATGAATATTTTCATATATTCTTTAAATACTTATAAAACAAATATTTAAATTTAAAATAGTTATTTATATAATGAAAAGTTTAATAGTTAATAAAGAAAATTATTCTCTGCAAAATATTGAGAATTATAAGCAGGATTTTAATTGTGATGTAAGCGAAATTTGTGGGAAGGTTTCTGAATTACTTATAGAATATTTTAAATTTATTGTAGAAAAATTAAAGATTAAAAATAAAAATCTATATAGATTTATTATAATAAGAGGTTTAGATACCATAACAAATGTTTTTTTGAATATATTATATTTTACAAAAAATGTTGATTTAACCTATTTTCATTCTCAGAAATCGTATTATTTTTATATTGAATTTGTATCACAAATATCAGATGACGAAAAAATGTTTCTTAAATTGACAACGAGAGATGCAACAACATATGTATATAAAAAAACTATTTTTGATGTTAATAATGAGTTTAAGAGATTCTACGACCCCATACCAGATGGGTTTACAGATAAAATGGATACAATTCGCGTTTATATAAATTTGTATCAAACATATTTTTTAAAAATCATACAGTCTGAAAATATAGATCTAACACATATATTTTATATATCAAAAATATGCGAGAAATTAAATAAATTTAAAAACAAAAATCAATTACAAATTTTAGAAAATATAACAGAAAAATTATACATTAGAATTGATGACATTAATAAATTTATTGAAATTTGTGATTTAATATGTAAAAAAATTACAAAAAATCCTGATTTATTATTAAATATAGAAAGTAAAAATATAGATGACAATATTTATTTAATGTCATCAAACTGTAATTCTAAATTTGTGAATTGGATTTTATCGCCTGATTAATGTGTCTTTCCACTTTTTATTTTCTTGTGAAGAATACTATTTTATAGAATAACTTCGCTGGAAATAACTTCGATAGTTATGTTTTTTCTGCGTATTTTTTTCTTTTTATCTTTTAAACAAATTTCATCATTATCGTTCGTTTGAATATTTTTTTGACAAATATTTTTATACTCATTATTTAAGATAATTTTTATAAATTCATAAATAACTCGCAGGACATTTTCATCGCATTTACCAACAATTAAAACACTTCCAGTTCTAAATATCATAAATGACACCTCTGATGTATTTTTATATAAAGATTCATTGACCTCTGATATTTGACAACCATTCTGTATTACACAATCAGGGTTATAATAAAATTTGCACTGAATACCTGGATATGAACAAGGGTCATAAATAGATTGTATATTATATTTAAATTTTAAAATATTATATAGCTCTTCTCGATTAATAAAGAATCCACAATTAAAGTTTGAATTTATCAAAACAGTTTCATTTGTGTTTGAAATATACTCGAGTTTCCCTGCACTATATGGTTGTAAAGTCTCTATTACTAAGTTTATAATCATTTCAAAAGATTTTTCATTTTGAACACCAGGTATTTCCAACTTTCCAGTATTAAAAACCTTTACGTGAAATTCTTTAAATATTTTATCCACTTTCATACGAAGAATTAAGACAAAACAATTATAAAACGCACTCTTCTTTTTAGACCTATAACTCATAAGGTCTTTTTTGCATACACCTATACTAATTTTTCTAGTATCCTTAAACTTAATACGACCTGTAGGATTATCAATATGCGTAATGATATGTTCCTCAAAATATGCTTCAGCTTTTAATTTATCTTGAATAAATAATAATTCTTCTATTTTATCGGAATTAAATTTCATTTGTTTTTTTATAACTCCATTTACAGGTTTAGCATATGGTATGATTGGTATTTCCCAAAAGATATTTTTAAGGTCAATCGGTATATTGAAGTACGCGATTTTTGTTTTTGTGGAAATATAAATACTGCTAGATTTAGGAGCTTCTGAACTTAAATCTGCCGTTAAATTCGCAGAAATAAATTCATCGCTCGTTTGTTGAACAATTTCATTTATTTCTTCATTATCAGATGTATCATCATAATATGATGTTTGAAAATTATTCCATTCATTATCAATATCTAATGTTTCATTCATTATTTTTAAGTGTTCTTTGTCTTTATATTCTTTATATTCAATTTATTTCAATTATTTTATTTATTATATAATATAAAGAATGCTATTATCTAATTTGAACCTTATTAGTCAAAAGAGTAGTATTATTCCTATTACTAAAAATAATACTACATTAGAGAAAATTAACAAAATTAACGAATACGGTTTAAAGCAAAATTGTTTTGATCCATCAAAAAGTTCACCGCCGAATGATTTTATATTAAAGTTAAATATGAGAATGTCAATATATAACAATATTTATTTGCAAACAAACCTTAATAGTCTCGACAAAGAATAATTGATAAAAATATTATTATTTTGTACCGGCGAATGCATAAGATTCTCAATAAAGAATAAAAAATCACGAGATAAATATTCTTGATGATTACGGATGATATAATTTAGGAAATCAGTTATTATATTTTTTTTATCTATATTATATTTGATGCTAATTAAATGAATGAAATTATAAATAGTGATAATATTTTCTTTATTTATAAGTTTTTCAATCAAACTTTCCCAGACATCTTTATCTATAATATCAAAATCTAAATTGTTTTTAATACTATCTTGGTTTGATTGTATAAAATTGATCATACTTCTCATATCAGAATTATACAATTTTTGTATAGAAGATAATGATTTTTCAGAAATATTTAGATTTTCTATTTCTGAAATATTTTTAAGGAAATTTATTATATCATTTTTTGGTAATTGGTTGAAACGCAATCGTATAAACTCATTTTGCAATCCTTCATCTATCTTACTTATATAATTACATATTAAACAAAACCGCGCATTATTAGAAAAATTTTGCAATAAATATCTTAAGGCTTGCTGCGCATTTTTTGTCATATAGTCAACTTCATCTAAAATAACAAATTTCATTCCTGTATTAAATAACGGACTTGAATTTACAAAGGATGATATTTGATTTCTTATAATATCTATGCCTCTCTCATCTGACGCATTTAAATGAATTATTAAATCTTTATTTCTTATATTTAATTTCTCTTGATATGCATTTATCAGATTAATTATAGTTGTTGTTTTACCTGTTCCGGGAGGTCCATAAAAAAGCAAATTAGGAAAATAAGATGTTTCAATAATATTTTTTAAAAGCCGTTTATTAAGTGGATCTAATACAATATTTTCAAAGTTTTTCGGTCTATGTAATTCTACGAATGGCACCCCGCTACTCATATTAGAATATACAAATTTATTTTTTAAACCTTATTTTTTACCAATATACAAAAATACATAATAAAAACAATTTAAATCAAAAGTATATAATAGATTATAAAAATAAAAATGGTAAATAAAAATGAATTACCTGATTCTACAAATACAGTTTTAAAAAAGCGAGGTAGAAAATCTAAGAAAGATATTTATGAAAGTAATTTAAAAATGCAAGAAATAAATAATATGAATATTGTAATACAAGAACAAATTACGTGTACAGATAATTTAGAAAATAAGTCAAATGATAATAATACCTTTAAAGAAAATGAAAAATCTAATGAAAATATGAATGATAAATTAAATGAAGTTATAGAAAATATAATAGACGATAATGTTGTTATTGATTCAGATAATTTAACTATTGCAGATAAACCTTTTGCAAAAAAACGCGGTAGAAAGCCAAAAGGTGGTAAAATTATTCAACAAATTATTCCAACAAATAATAATATCGAAATTAAACCAAATATAATTTTACATTTAAAATGCTCAATAAAAGATTTAGAAATAAATAACGTAGAATCTGAAATAGAAAGTTATCATTATAATTCTAATAAATTAACATATGATATAATTAATAATGGTGCATCATTTAAAAATAATAATTTTATAAAACCCAAAGATATTCAAGATGTTGATAAAGACCTTTTTAATGAGTGTTCTAATGATAGTGACGCAAAATACGACGCACCATCAAATAATAATGATACTAAAGAAATATGGAGGAAGTTAAAAGTATTGGAACATAATTTACATAATAATAATATATGTGAACAAAAATCTGCGTGTTTTTGGTGTACATACGAATTTGACAATCCTCCTATTTATATTCCAAAACATTATATCAAAGAATCCTATCACGTTTACGGTAGTTTTTGTAGCCCTGAATGCGCGACTGCTTATTTAATGGAAGAAACGATTGATAGTTCTACAAAATTTGAGAGATATTATTTAATTAATCATATATATGCAAAAATTTATGATTATAAGAATAATATTAAACCTGCTCCCAACCCTTACTATATGCTTGAAAAATATTATGGTAATTTAACAATCCAAGAATATAGGTCTTTATTAAGAAAAGAACGTTTATTTTTAATTGTTGATAAACCGCTAACTCGAATACTCCCGGAATTACACGAAGATAATGAAGAGTTTATCATCAATAATAAAATTATTCCTTCGAATGCATATAAGCTTAAAAAGAAAGTACAAAAGAGAGAAACAAAGGTTAATATTTTAAGTGATAAATTTGGTGCCCAGCAATAAAACTAAAAATAATATACATAATTTGTTATATATTATTTTTTATTTCAATATATTATATGACTACACCGTTAATAGACTACGATGAATATTCCATATGGGATATCAAATCTATACTTAATTATATAAAAGATCATTTCATACAAATTTTGTTATTATTATTAGTTATAATTATTATTTATGTAGTCGACCATATTTCAAATATAAATGCGGTATTATTTGGTATACCTTCAGCTATAAATGTTAAAGTAAATAAATTAGAAAATATAAAGAAAAATAATGCAAAATAATAATAATTTTATACAAATATATTATAATAAGAAATTATACTATTTTTGCCTCACCATTTTCTACTCTAACTTTATAGTCTCGTATATTTGAATCCAGTCTACGTCTCAATTGTTTATAAATTTCTTGATTAACTGATTTTATTTCATTCTTTTTTTGTCTACTAATACCTAGATAAGATTTAATTGTTGCTATTTCATCAAAATTATTTTCTTTTAATTTTTGTATAGCAATTTCTTCTGTATAATTGGTTTGTCTTAAAATTATTTGAATTTTATCTTCAATTTCAGAAGTTTCAACTAAAGAAATATTATTCTCCATATATGAATTAGATAAATTATTTTTAAAACCGTATTAAACGAATAGTTATATAATACTGTAACTAGTAATGAATACCTCAAATATTGACTGCTTTAATACCGATACATTAGTTGCAGAAATTCAATGTGTTATTAAAAATGGATTAAATGTTATGATGAAGGATTATATGGATAGGTATAATTTATTGGAAAAAACACATAAACAAATTATGAAATTGCCTTCTGTTGTGAATGCATTAAATAATAACAATAATGAAAGTGAATATACTAGCTCAGATGAAGAATTCGCAAAAGAATTTAACGAACCAATGTTTGTTAGTATTAAAGATATGGCGCGCGAATTAGTGGTAGAAGAGATGACTACTATCGAAGATCGAATTATAAAAATAGAGAAAAACTATGATTCTATTTGTGATATATTGACAAAAATTTTAAATAACATTGAAGGAGTTAATAAAGATATAAAATTTTTAAAAGAAGAAAATATAAATAATACAAAGGAAAATAAAATTGTAAAACCTTCTTTTGTAGAATCTTCTGTAAATGAAAATATTCAATTTGATATTAGAGATTCTGATACAGATGAAGAAATCGTACAAACACCAATAATTGTACAAAACACTGTTCGGTCTATTGAATTACAAAATAAAAACGAAGAGGAAGAAGATGAAGAAGAAGCGGATGATGAAGAAGAAGCGGATGATGAAGAAGAAGCGGATGATGAAGAGGAAGAGGAAGAGGAAGAAGAAGCGGATGAGGAAGAGGAAGAGGAAGAGGAAGAGGAACCTATAACAGTTATTGATACCTTATTAATTAATAAGGAAAGCGCAGAACCTTTATTAGAAGAAGTAGAAACTGAGAATGATGCAAGTGAAATAGAAAGTGAAGATGAAACAAAAATTTGTCAGGAAGAGGAAGTGGAAGAATTTACTGAAATTGAAATTGATGATATAACATATTGTACAAATGACGAAGAAAATGGTTTTATATATAGTTTAACAGAACATGGTGATATTGATGATAAAGTTGGTTATCTAAAAGAAGGCGAACCGTTCTTTTATGCAGATGAAAACTGAAATGTAAATTTAATCACTCAAAATAAAGAGAACAAACTGCTAAAAATAAATTAAAATATAAATATATTTTATAAAAATAATGTTTAATTTATGCGCTCCATCGATTATTTATTTAATATTTTCAATTACTCAAATACTTATAGATACATTTAAGGGTCTTTATAATACAGCAATGATGAAAATAATAGTAACAATAATGGTAACTCTATTATTAAATATAATGTGTGAAAGAGGGTTAACGGTTGTATCTTGGATAATTGTGTTTATTCCTTTTATTTTAATGACCGTTGTCGTTAGTGTTTTACTCTATATTTTTGGGTTAGATGTAGCCACAGGAAAATTTAAAGACCATAACAAAAAGAGTGAAGCAAATAAAAATATTACTTGTGGTAAAGGTGTTACAGTTGATAAATCTGGAGACGTAATTGTATATGATCCTTATTATAATCCAGTTACTCATCCTATATATTTTGATTCTCCAAATATTATTATACCTAACCCTTATGAGAATGTAAGTAATAAAGTTGATGCATCAAATAGTAATAAAACTGGTGTAGTACCACACGGCACTAGTAGTATAGCTTATAAAAGTAGGTTAGGTTTTTAGAATATTATACTAAAATAGAAAAACAAAAATATAAAGTATTTAAAGGATATTTTATATTTATAATTATTACTGATATGTTTCTAGATACATTTTTAACATTTATTAAAAATGGCATTATTATTGTTCTTTTAAATGATTACTTTAAAAGAAATTACTCGCAAGAATATGAAAATGTATTTGTGACCGTTTCATTAAAACTGATTTATTTATATAGCAAAAACCAGATTTATTTTAAAAGATATTACCTTAACGTTTATAAAATGATTGAAACCAACCCTAATGTAGAAAACTTCACAAATAATATTTTATATCCAATTATGGATAAAATTTATACAAAATCTACTACTAGAAATACTATTCATAAGGTTAAATATCAAGAAATGCAAATGAAATATTATACAGATGATACTGCAAGTTATTTTGAAGAAGAGCCGGATTGTATTTATATTTATTCAGATAATACGAATGTATGCTCAAATAAAGTAATTATGCATAAGCCTCCATTTCATAGTAATTATGAGGTATCAAATATTAAATTCATATTATTTGAGCTAATTTACAACAATACTTCTTTTAAAATTAACTTGAAGTCAGAAGAATATAACTATTATATAGTAAACAATATTATAGATAAACACTTTTTGATTTACTATTTAACACACCATTTGTCCCGTGGTAATTTAACGAAAGAAGAAATCCCTAAAACAGATAGTTTTTCAGTTAAATTAATAGATCAAGACGCAAATAGTAGAGAGATAGAAATATCTAACAACAATTTCATCATAATTAAAAAAGATACTTATATTTATTAGTTAAAACAATTTAAAAAAAAAATGAATTAATATAATAAGATGTTATCCCAGCATACAACAATGGAACAAGAAACTTCTAGTATGGAATCATCCTTTCACACCCTTTCAGATAATTGGACTCTTTGGGCACACTTACCTCATAATACAGATTGGAGTGTCCAAAGTTATATTCCTATATCTACGTTTCGCACAGTAGAAGAAACCTTAGCCGTAACCGAAACATTGCCTGCTGTTTTAGTAGAAAATTGTATGTTATTTATGATGAAGGAAGGAATTAAACCTATTTGGGAAGATCCAAAAAATAGAAATGGTGGCTGCTTTTCATATAAAGTTTCTAACAAGTACGTTCATAAGGTTTGGAAGGATTTAACATATGTCTTGGCTGGTTCTACTATTAGTAAGAATTCAAGTTTTGTTAGCTGTGTGACTGGGATAACGATTTCACCAAAAAAAAACTTTTGTATTATTAAAATTTGGATGACCGATTGCAATAATCAAAATCCAGGAATTGTAACAGCTGATGTAAAAAATTTGTCACCTCAAGGTTGTTTGTTTAAAAAACACACGCCGGAATATTAAATTTCAAATATATTCATTATTCATTATTCATTATTGATAATAACTCTAACTCAATCATATTATATAATAAATAATATGATTCACTAATTTTTTTGTTTATGTCATATACACTGTAATAGTTATTGTATCATATTTTTTATGAATTAATCTTCTTATGTATTTTTGTTTTCTAATGTTTGAATTCTATTACTTAATTTTATGTTTTCTTCTTTTAAGATTTGTATTTCTTTCAACATATATGTTTGCAGTGCGAACCAATTAATATTCACGGGTAACCCATTTTCTTTTATTGTTAAATTATTATCAATAATATTAACCTCTTCTGCAATTAATCCAACGCAATGTTCACCATCTATATAATCATACTCGCGTGTTTGTAAATTATACAAGTTTGCTGTATTTTGAGACAAATTTATAATATTTGTTTTATAGTCTTTACTCGAAGCATTATAGGTAAGCTCATTCGTTGTGCTGTTGTAATATACTGTATTTGCGGCTGAAGCATTACGTATTGGTGCTATATATATAGCATTACTTATATTACCATTTATCGATGTATTTGATGCGTTAATAATAATAGTATTTGTGCTTTGCCCGGATACGTCTTGCAGTCCTGATGAATTTATATTTATACTATTTGCGCCTTGACCGCTTGTACTAGCATTATAACCTATAGCCACAGCATTTGCACCTTGATTATATCGCCCGGCATTTTGACCAATACGTATACTTGTATTGCCTACTACCCATTGTGTGCCATTCCAATAGGGATACTCGCCATAATTATTACCTAATGGCAACCCTATACCTATAGGTCCAGTCATTCCAGTAGGACCTGTCCTTCCAACGCCTTCAGGACCTCTATCACCTTGTGGCCCAGGCATTCCACTAGGACCTGTCATTCCAGTTGGTCCTGTTACACCTGTTGCACCAGTATTTGCTGCTGTACCAGCCAAACCTTGTGGTCCAGTCATTCCAGTAGGACCTGTAAATCCAGTCATTCCAGTAGGACCTGTGCGTCCAGTCATTCCAGTAGGACCTGTAAATCCAGTCATTCCAGTAGG
>Ga0209550_10001897_pt1 | contig 20170 bp, 19 predicted proteins | sample LauGreSuBDMM15SN_2_FD_187567 | JGI IMG/M metagenome (GOLD analysis project Ga0209550, IMG submission 187567) | Freshwater lake microbial communities from Lake Michigan, USA - Su13.BD.MM15.SN (SPAdes) (version 5) | ecosystem: Environmental > Aquatic > Freshwater > Lake | place: Lake Michigan... | reverse complement strand
ACCATTATCAACTGGCGTGAACGGCTACATCCCCGAATACCACATTTTTGATTGGAATACTACCCTATCGGTGAATCAAAAGATTCAGATTAAGTTCAGCATCAACAACTTGATGAATAGAAGCTATTTCACCCGTCGTTCCGGAGGATATCCAGGTCCAGGACTACTCCCATCTGATGGACGGAGCATCTTGTGCAGTGTAAATATCGCGCTGTAATCCGTTTTCCGAATTGCGTTGATCACTGCGGTAAATTACCAGCAAGAACCCGTTACGCCTTTTCTAGACCCCAATGAGATTTCAATTTATCCGACCACAAATCGGCATGGGTTGAAATATTAGCTTGCAAATCTGCCATCATACTGTAAATTCCAAAATACGTACGATTGACATACAAAGCGTGTTTACTGCCTCTGGGTTGAGTTGGGCGTTTCACTTCTGGAATTTGATAGATTTCCTCACCCTTGGCATATATTTCATCAATAAATTCATGGGTGAATTGGAAGTTATCTGTTTCAAATGGCCTACTCAACAACGCTGTCATTTCTAAAAATGCCGTTTGCAATTCAACCTTTACCGCAGTAGAATCCTGGGGGAAAATAATCTCAATGTGGCTTAATAACTGATCTACCACCGCTTGATTATTTCTAATTTCGGGCACCAACAAAGGGAAATAGTGGTAATAGAAATCCTCAGGCACCACTTTCACACAACCAAAATCTATCACTCCTACTCTCCCATCTTCCTGCAAAAGAAAGTTTCCGGGATGCGGATCAGCATGAATTGCCAGGGCAGTATGTAATTGATGATTGTAGAAATCCCAAAGTGCTTGTGCTATGCGATTCTTTACCTCTTGAGAAGGCTTTTTATCCAAAAACTCTTTGAGGTGATCACCTTCCAGCCAATCCATCACCAATACCTTTGAACTGCTATATTCTGGATAGTATACAGGGAAAAATATGTCAGGAATATTCGTACAAGTGGTTGATATTTCTTGAGATTGCTGCAATTCAAGGGTATAATTGGTCTCTTCCAAAAGTTTATCTTCCACTTCTTGGAAATACTTCTTCATCTCCTTTTCTGGCAATCCGAACATTGCATTGGCCACGGGTTTCACCATCCGCAAATCGCTTTGAATACTATTTGAGATACCAGGGTATTGAACCTTTACGGCCAATGTTTTGCCATCTTTTTGTGCTTTATGTACTTGACCGATACTTGCTGCAGCTGTACATTGCGTTTCAAACTGATCAAAGACATCGAAGGGCGATTTGCCCACTGATTTTTGAAAAGTTCTAACAACTAGCGGACCAGACATTGGTGGTGCAGAATACTGCGACATAGCAAATTTATCGGTATAAGCTCTTGGCAATAGATTTTTATCCATGCTCAGCATTTGAGCTACTTTGAGCGCACTGCCTTTGAGCTGACTCAGCGATTGATAAATATCATTCGCATTGTCTGTATGTAATTCTTCCTTTGTGGTATCTGAATTGATGGTCTTCTTGGCGTAATACTTAAGATAATTCCCACCAACCTTTGCACCTGCCCCCACTAATTTCATTGCCCGCCCCATTTTGGAGGTGGGGATATTGTCTTGGGTTTCTATCATCGTTGAAATCCTTGAATCAAGAATTTGCCAAAATCAAATAATTTGTCGACTGCATTCCTGCCTACAAAATCCATCGTCAATTGAACGGATTTTTCAATACACGCATCGGTTCGCTCAAAATCTGTAGAATCATCTTTTAGCCAAAAATGTAACACAAAGGCCAAATTCATCCCTATTGCCTCCACATTCAACTTTGATATCACTTTCCGATCTGGGATTTCCCCCAAATTACTCGCTGCGTTCAGCATCGGAGACACTGTATTCTGGAAAGCCTCTCTCAGAGCCATAAGTCCTTTCATATGGTCCATAGGGTTCTTCCAATCTTTAAATTTCCAAAGCAAATAACTTCTGATATCGCGCAAGCTTTCAATAAAAGCAAAATGCAAGGTCAACATCTTTTCGGTGATACCATAAGTTTCGAACTGTTCATCTTGAGCAAACTTCTCAGCAACCTCTTGCCAACGAATCACTAGGACAGATTCTTCCACCTTTTCTAAACTACCAAAATGATGATAAAATTCAGTTTCTGCTATACCTAAATGCTCGCATAACTGAAATACATTGGCCGGAGCTTGCCCCATTTTAAGGCAGTATTTTACATACTCGGAAACAATTTGATTTTTCATGTGTCTTACTTCATTAACAAACAAGATAAAGGCTTGAAAGTTTTGGTTTTTATTTGATTGGTTCTGTGTTATTTTGCATGTTCATGACAATCCTTCAAGACGATTATAATACCCAAAGGCCGATATTAGGAATTTCCGAATATGGCCGTCATGTGCAAGAGTACATCGAACACATAAAATCCTTACCTAGCAAGGAAGAACGCACCTCTTGGGTACATAATTTGGCCGGCATCATGGCCACGCTAAACCCTGACATCAAACTGCAAGTCAATTACAAAGAAATTTTGTGGGGTCATATTTTTCAGATGGCCGACTATGAATTGGATGTCGATTGCCCCTACGAAATCGTACAAGTAAAGCAGGAATTTAAAAAACCTGAGCACTTAGGCTACAATGTGAGTGGCATTCGCTTTAGATTTTACGGTAGAAATCTTCAGATGATGATCGACAAGGCCGGTGAAATGGAGGATGGTGAATTGAAGCAGGATTTAGTCAATATGATTGCGTCGTTCATGTACAATTCTTGCAAAGCTTGGAACAACGAAAACCTAAGCAATGAAGTGATTGCTGAACACTTGAAAACCTTATCAAAAGGACAATTGAAAATTGAGGGGTCCGAGTTGGTGGTAAGCGCTGACACTACAGTAAATGTTCGTCGTCCTATGCCCCAGAAAACCAACAACTTCGGGCGCAACAACAACAATAACAACAAGAATAAAAACAATAAAACCCGCGGAAAAAACTTCCGAAGATTCTAATAACTCACTATGGCAATTTTTGAAATCGAGGGCGGTCACAAACTCAAAGGCGAAATCATCCCACAGGGTGCAAAAAACGAAGCGCTTCAGGTGGTTTGCGCAGTATTGCTTACTCCAGAACCCATTACAATTACCAATATCCCCGAAATCAGGGACGTACTTAAACTCATTGAGCTGCTGCAGAGTCTAGGTGTGAAAGTAACCCGAAATGAAAGAGGGTCTTTTACTTTTGTTGCCAAGGACATCGATCTAGAATTCCTCAATAGTGAAGATTTCAAGAAACAGGGCGCCGCACTTCGCGGCTCCATCATGATCGTTGGCCCATTGTTATCGCGCTTTGGACGTGGTTATATTCCATCGCCCGGGGGCGACAAAATAGGTCGTAGACGCTTAGACACCCATTTTGAAGGATTTATCAATTTGGGTGCAAAATTCGAATTCCAAGCAGACAATAATTTCTACAAAGTATCCGCCGAAAAGTTAAAAGGTTGTTATATGCTGTTGGATGAGGCTTCGGTTACGGGAACTGCTAACATTTTGATGGCTGCCGTTCTAGCGGAGGGAATCACCACCATTTACAATGCCGCTTGCGAGCCTTACCTGCAACAACTTTGTTTGATGCTAAATCGCATGGGCGCCAAAATCACCGGCATCGGCTCAAACCAACTCACCATCGAAGGGGTTACTGCACTTAATGGATGCGAACACCGTTGCTTGCCGGATATGATTGAAATCGGCAGTTTCATTGGCATGGCGGCGATCACTCAGAGTGAAATCACTTTAAAGGGCTGTCGGATTGATATGCTAGGCATCATCCCCAAAATGTTCCAACGATTGGGGGTGAAATTGGAAATCCGCGGCGACGATATTTATATCCCTGCCATGGACCATTACGAAATTGATACTTTTATTGATGGCTCAATACTCACCGTTTCTGATCAAATATGGCCAGGGTTTACCCCCGATTTGATTTCAATTGCCTTGGTTACGGCAACGCAAGCGCGAGGTACTGTTTTGATTCATCAAAAGATGTTTGAAAGTCGTTTGTTTTTCGTCGACAATCTAATCGATATGGGCGCTCAAATCATTCTTTGCGACCCTCACCGTTGCACTGTAATTGGTTTGGACCGCAGAACCCAGCTCAAAGGCATTACGATGAGTTCTCCCGACATTAGAGCGGGTGTGGCTCTACTTATCGCTGCGATGAGCGCAAAAGGCAAGAGCACGATAAAAAACATCGAACAGATTGATCGTGGTTACGAGCGCATCGAAGAAAGACTAAATGCTTTGGGTGCGAAGATTACCCGCATCGATTAAAGATAGTCATTTTGTCGATTGTGAACTTGCATTCCAACTCCTGAAATCACCAAATCAGACCTTTACTTCTTGATTTTCCCGATGGACGAGCTTAGGCCAAAGTAGACATTCATGCCTTTGATATTGTTCGACATCATATTGGAAAGAAAATTGTCGGACCCTATAAATATTGGACCTACCCTAACACAAGCGCCGATATTCCCTTTTCGATAATCGTTGGTCAAACCGACAGGCATCGACACCTCTAGCCATTTGGTTTCTAAACGCGGGATAATCACCAAAGACGACGGCTGCCTAAACCCAACAGATTTAAGCGACAACAAAGACTGTTGCCAATGAAAAGCGGCATAAAACCCCGCCATAATTCTCAGATCGCCTTGAACATGCAATTGCGTTGGTAGAAAAAAACGGACTGTACCTGTTTCTTGCTTGTAATTCATGCTCTTCTTTGCAAATTCCTCCAAATAGGTATAGCCACCGCTACCCCCTTGTTGAAAGGCCCCAAAGAATGCAGAATCAGTTTTAAGTGTTACCGGCGATGCATTGCTAAAAGAGAACGTATTGATTTGACTGCCGTAATTGAGCTTACCAAAATCGGTAACAGATGCTGCCAATCGCCAATGATAATTGCGCGCAGTGGGGTCTCCCAACCATCGTTCTTTCATTTGAGCCGTTCCGCCACCTTTTCCGCCTTCCACCGTAAATCCCAAATCAAAGCCGATGCCATGTCCCATAATATTTCTAAATGATGGCAAACCACCGATCATTCCGCTCATTATCTTTTTAAAAACCTGAGTTTCAGAATACGATACTTGCACATTGCTCTGCATAAACTGCATTGAATCACGTCCATAAGTTCGCAGTTGAAGTCCCTCAGAAACGATAGAAAAATGCCCCAACCCCATTAAATATTTAGCAGTACCACCGATGGAAATTTTCAACTTCTTTGAATCTATGATGGCGGCGGCCAATGAAGCACCGAATTCTTGATAGGCATTCGCTTGAAATGAAAATGGCAACGATGAACGTTGGTCCAAATTTCCGTTTTTGCCGCGCATAGAAGTATCAAACAACACCCTTCCGTAATCCAGTAACCCGGTAGAGACATTTCTTACAGAAACCTGAGTTCGAGTTCTACTGTGCGTTGACCATACAAATCGCTTTCCAATGCGATTGGCGTACGATGGACCTCTGTATTCTGCCGAAACGCTACCCCATCCAGAAGTGCCAATGGGCTGTTGTTTTAGAAAGTCTTTTTGCCAATGAACTTTGCCGTTGGCGTTTTGAAATTGCGCTGGGACATTTCCAGTTATTGCTTGCCAAAGTGTAAAGGGCGCGGTGATAACGAACATGTTATTATTGACTTCAAACCCCAAGGTTGAAATATTCGCATGTCGCTTATAAGCCATAGATGTCAGCAAGGCGGGATTTGAATACACTGAATGAACGCCCGCGAAGTTGCTATTTTGAATTCCTTCAAATGTTTGAGCGTTTAGGACCGCTGTTGACCCAGACCAAAAGTTAAAAGTCCCAAATACGATCCAAAAGACAACGCCATTCAAACATCGATTAACTTTTTGGTTTAACATACAGAACAAAAATCGATGTTTACAAACAAAAAAGAGCCGGGCAAGCCCGGCTCTTTTCAACAGATATAATAAGTGATTAGTTTACTGTCAATTTACTGCTCATGCGACCCGCAGCACTTTCCAATGTCACCATGTAAATACCGCTTGACAAACCGTTGGTGTTAACAACAACAGCGTTTTGACCAGTTACATATTGCTTGGCTTCGTTGCTCAATACAACACGACCGTTCATATCAGTAACTACAGTTTTAACCATTGCATTTGCGCTCAAGTTGAAAACAACATCAACTTGTGCATTGCTAGCAGCTGGGTTAGGATAAACTTGGATACCAGTGATACCAGAGTTGATTTTATTGGTTGATAAGTTCGGGGTTGTGATGTGAACGAAGTTAGGGAAGAACAAAGAATTTGTCCAAATAGTACCTGGCAAGTAAGACTTCAAGAAACCAAATAAGGTTTGACCATAACGCACTTGGAAGTTACAAACGAACATGTTGTTAATTTTGTTGGTAGACAAAATTTCTTGAGAGTGGCCAGTCAAAGAAGCCAAGCTCAATCCGTACAAGTTGTATTTCATCCACGCAGAACCATCATAAGCAATACCTACATCACCCAATTTGGCTTTTTGCATTGGCTTGTAAACAATACTGAAAGCAAACAGGTTAGCAGAGTTATTTGCACCGTTGGTAGATTGTGATTTTACATTTATAGGGATTTGAATTCCGCGACCGATAAAAGATTTGGGTTTATCATTTTCTAAAATCAAACTATCAGCATATGCTTTTGTCAATAATAGCGTATCTGTTTTGAGTGCAGTACTATTCAACAAAGATTTGGTAGAAAAATTGTCAACCGCCGGAGTCGCATAACGATAAGTTACGCCAGGGTTGGCCTGGTAAGAATATCCACCTACTTTGATTCCACCAATATTGAAATACTGAATGTAAACTGTATCAACGATATCTACCAAATTGCCATTCACTGTCATTTTGTCTGCCTGACGGATGTAAAATTGAGTAAACGCCAATGAATCAACTGTGTAAGGATTAAAACGAGTTAATACGCTTTTACCTGAAGCCAAGTAGTTACTATCTTTTGGATCAAAAGTAGAACCAATTACGTGAAAACCTGTTTTTGATTTTGTACCATCTGTGTAAACAGTGTATAGGTTAGTATCCGGTTGGATAAAGTTTACAAAACGATCCAACTTCTGACCCAACAAAGTACCTTCTTCGTAAGATCCAGTAAAATTGTACCAGTCGCTGTAAACATCAGCACGACGGCTTGGCACTAGTTTTTTATCCTTAAGGACGTAAGAAGTCTTGTTAATTGAAATGTTTTTCTGAGCGTCAGAAATTTTAAGCTCTGCAGTTTGAGCAATCGCCCCGGTGGTTAATCCGATCAACGCGGCGAATGAAAGTAATAATTTTTTCATCTGTTTTTAGTGTTTAACGCAAATATAATAAAAAACTATCAATCCTTAATCCAACATCGCGGGATGACATAAAAATTGCACGACTAAAGAAAATAATTGGCCTTAATGTTCAACAATAAAACTTAAATATCGCCAAGAATGGGCCTTAAAATAACCTCTTCCATAACGGTATTTTCATTTATCAAGAATGCTGAATACAAAGCGTTTGCAACATCCTCGGGCTTGATAAACCTCATGGTGGGCAAATCAACGCCAGCCCAGCTGTCCGTGAGAGTAGCGCCAGGCAAAATAGCGGTTACGCGGATATCATGAGGGATCCCTTCCAATCGGAGCGACTTACTAAACCCTAGCATTGCGAACTTGGAAACAGAATAACTCCCCCCAGCTGCATAGGCTGTAATACTTGCGATACTGCACATGTTAAAAACGTGTGACCTATGGGATAATTTCAATAAGGGCCACAAACCTTTGGTAATGTGATAAGCTGAATTCATGTTGTTTGTCATCAAGGTTTCGAATTGACCTTCCTCTTCCTCCATCATCGTACCTGGCAAGAAAACACCCGCATTGTTCACCAACACCGTAAGCGCCGACCAGGTTTCACAAATCTTAGCGGTGCATCGTTTAGCAACATCAGACTGAGAAAGGTCGCCAGCGAAAGTATGCACTTCAGGCGCACCGGCTAATAGCAACTGTGATTTCGCATCTAACAATCTATCATTGTTTCTACCGACAATAAATAATGAAAATCCGGCTTCCGCCAATCTCTTGGCCACGGAAAATCCTATTCCCTTACTAGCCCCTGTTACTACGGCATTGAAATTCATAAATTAGTCTTCATCATCCGTGCTAGCCTTGCGCGGATCGTCTTCGGCTTCTTCCTCCTCTTCTTCTGCTTCCTCTTCTTCGTCGTCGCCTTTTGATTTGGTAGAAGAGCGTATCAATGCATCCAAATCCTCGTCTGAAAGGACTTCTTTGGCGCGTGTACTCAACTTCACCAAATAACTGGTTGACTCCGTTTCTAATCTCACGGCCGTTACAATCTCCCCTTTTGAATTGGGATATCGAACCGTTTTTCCCGTTACGCCGGTTGGGAACGTCTCGTCGAATAAATCAAGCAATTCGGGCGACAACTTGGCGTACTCAATAACAACTTTAGGCTTTTCCATCTCTTCAAATATATTTTTCAAAAAAACAACAGAATTCACCTCCTATCACACGGGTTTTGCACATTTTTTTCGCACTGTAGGATTATCTATTCATGCTAATGAGGAACTCGTTGTTATCCTTTGTATTCTGCATGTATTTGAGAAAGGTATTCATGGCTTCTTCGCTGTTCATATCGGCCAAATGATTCCTTAATACCCACATTCTTTGGTTGGTTACTTTATCAACAAGGAGGTCATCACGTCGAGTACTAGAAGAAAGTATATCAATCGCAGGGAAAATTCGCTTGTTAGAAAGCTTGCGATCCAGCTGCAATTCCATGTTACCGGTACCCTTGAATTCTTCAAAAATCACTTCGTCCATTTTCGATCCAGTATCCGTTAATGCTGTTGCGATAATGGTTAATGATCCACCGCCTTCGATATTTCTGGCAGCACCAAAGAAACGTTTTGGCTTGTGAAGCGCATTTGCATCAACTCCACCCGAAAGAATCTTGCCTGATGCAGGTTGAACGGTATTATAAGCACGAGCCAATCGAGTGATGGAATCCAACAAAATGACAACATCATGTCCGCATTCTACCAATCTTTTGGCTTTTTCAAGTACGATGTTGGTCAGTTTTACGTGCTTATCGGCAGGTTCATCAAACGTTGATGCTACTACTTCCGCACGAACGCTGCGAGCCATATCGGTTACTTCCTCCGGACGTTCATCGATCAACAAAATGATCATATACACTTCTGGGTGATTTTTGGCGATGGCGTTTGCGATGCCTTTCAGCAACCACGTTTTACCGGTTTTGGGCTGGGCGACAATTAATCCGCGCTGTCCTTTTCCGATTGGCGATATCAAATCGATGATTCGATTGGGGTAATTGCTTGCGCTATCGCACAAATTCAATTTCTCATCCGGAAATAAGGGCGTAAGGTGTTCAAAAGCAACGCGATCTCTCACTTCTTCTGGGGTACGTCCGTTTACGCTTTCGATTTTCACCAAGCAGAAATATTTTTCATTTTCTTTTGGCGGACGAATGCTACCGCGAACGGTATCGCCTGTTTTGAGACCATTTTGTTTGATCATAAAACCAGGGATATATACATCATCGGGTGATGCAACGTAATTGTAATCTGGGGATCTTAAAAAGCCGTAACCATCGGGCACAGTTTCCAGCACACCTTGGGTAGAGACCACACCATCCATATCAGTAAACAGGGCCAATGCCTCTCTCCTACGCTTTTCATCGGGAGTAAGTTGGGGCTCCGGTCTTGGTGTAGGCGTTGAAACGGTATTTTCCGAATTCTCAGTACGCGGTTCACGATTTTCTACTCTTGACTCACGATTTTCATTGCGTGGCGGTGTATTCTCACGATTTTCATTGCGAGGGGTATTTTCGCGGGGTTCCCTTTGCTCACGAGGCGTATTTTCGTTTCTAACCGGACGATCTTCACGGGGGCCACGAGGCTCACGATTTTGCCTAGGCTCTCTAACTTCTCTATTTTCTGTATTATTCACAACTGGCGCTAAACCAGTTTCACGAACTTCTGAGTTTTCAGTTTCGATGGCCGTTCTATCTGCTTCCGCACCTACTTCCCTATGTCGTTGAAACGGCTTGGGCTGTTGGTTACGCTTGAATGGATTTGCATCGGCATTGGTTTGGTTTGCTGGCCTTGGATTGACAGGATGTCTGAGGACCGCTTCACCATCGGGGGTTACTGAAGCCAATTTCTCGGCTTGCAGTTCTTCGGCTGTTTTGCGCGGCCTGCGGCCGCGCCGACCTCCATCAACCTCATCGGAATTTTCAGCGGTTTCATTCGCATCGTTTCCAACGTTTTCAATGGGGGTTTCACTCACCACGGGCTTTTCGGAAGTCGCAGAAGTATCCTTAACGCCAGCAACCATCGTTGCCTTCATTTCAATACTCGCAATCAACTCGCCCTTTTTCATTTTAGCAGTGTTTTCAACACTTAGGGATTCGGCAAGGGTACGCAAATCACCCACACTCATTTTAGAGAAATCTGGTCTATCGGCCATAAATAATAATAGTATACAAGAATTTTAAGGAATAAATAATACTTAGATTTTGTTGGATTGCAGACGCGCAATTCAGAACTACAATGCAATTATAGGTGAAAAATCGTTCCAATAAAAACAAAACCGCATTTTCTTCAATTATCTTTGGCTTTTTAACGGCATGTCGAGGCTCAAACTTACACTCCTATTACTATTTGCCTTCAGCAGCGCGGCCCAAGCCATGCAAATTCTTATTCCCATGGATGAATCGCAAAAAAATCATCTAAAGTCGTATGGAATTGCATTTTGGCTGCTCAAACAAAAACAAGAAGTTCAATGGCTCCTCAATTACAATGGTGGCTCATTCATGTTTCAGTATTCTCAAGAGGCCGAACGCGAATGCAAAGTTAGAGGCGTATCCTATGAGACCATTTCCGATGCCGCTGCCAACGCCATCGTCACCCAAATCCAAGACCCCGCCGCCAACCTAAACGCGGTAAAATTGCTAAATGCCCCTAAAATCGCCGTCTACTCTCCCAAAACCAAACAACCTTGGGACGATGCAGTGACCCTAGTCCTCTCCTACGCCGAAATTCCTTACGATGTGATATTCGATGATGAAGTCCTTAGCGGCAAAATCCTTGAATACGATTGGCTACACCTTCACCACGAAGACTTCACAGGCCAATATGGTAAATTTTACTCAAGCTACGCCTCGGCCCCATGGTACCAAGCCGAAGTCGCCGAATCCGAATCCATGGCCGCCAAACACGGATTTGGATCAAACAGAGAACTCAAATTAGCGGTTGTCAAAAAAATCCGAGATTTCATGCTTGGTGGTGGTTTTCTCTTTGCAATGTGCAGTGCAACCGACTCCTACGACATAGCGATGGCTGCCGAATCTACCGATATCTGTGAAAGTATGTTCGATGGAACGCCAGCGGATCAAAATGCGCAAAGCAAGTTAAACTTCGACAACTGCATCGCCTTTAAGGACTTCGCGTTAAACATGGACCCCTATTTTTATGAGTTTTCTAACATCGATGTCGACCCACGAACTAGAGCTGTTTCCGAAGAAAACGACTTATTCACCCTATTCGACTATTCCGCAAAATGGGATTTGATCCCCAGCATACTTTGTCAGAACCACACCAAAACCATCAAAGGATTTATGGGCCAAACCACTGCTTACCGAAGTCATTTGGTTAGAAGCGATGTCTTGGTGATGGGCGAAAACGCTTTGCTAAACGAAGCTCGATATCTGCACGGAGAATTCGGCAAGGGCACTTGGACGTTTTTTGGCGGGCATGATCCTGAAGATTATCAGCATTTTGTGGGTGAGGCTCCCACCGACTTAAACTTACACCCAAATAGTCCGGGGTATCGATTGATATTGAACAACATCCTATTTCCTTCGGCACAAAAATCGAAGCAAAAAACCTAAGCCATGTTCTTTCAGCAAATCAAAGAATCCTTTGGGAAAACGCCTCGTTATTTTCAGTTGGGATGGATTTTGGTGATTATTGGCAGCCTCTCACTCCGATTTGTATGGATCGATGGTCGGGCCTGGGGATACGATGAGTTGAGTGCTGTTTTCCGGGCGATATCAACCTCTAACAATTGGCAAGCCCATTTAGAGCAAGGGGTAGCGGTGGACGGACATCCTGCTGGACTGCAGACAATTTTATGGTGGTGGATTTCTTTAGCGGGCAGTGATGTTTTGTGGCCGCGAATTTTCACAGCCCTATTTTCTATTGGTGTATTGTGGCAATTTCATCGCATGGCCAAAAATTTGTTTGGATTTGAAGCGGCGTTTTGGGCGGTTGCGATGATGGGATTGATGTGGTGGCAGGTGAATATGGGCATTTGGATCCGACCTTACATTTTTGCATTGCCATTTGTATTGGGGTCGTGGAATTTGGTATTGGGCTTATTAAAAAACAGGGATTCGAATGGCGATGTTTTGCTACCCAATCAGATGGGCTGGTTCGCGGTGAAGCTAGGCGGCGCCCTGGCGGGCGCCGCCTACTTCCATTATTTCGCCGGCCTAACGGCCGGCGCATCCTTCATCGCATTGCTACTCATCCAACCCAAAATTCAAACCAACCCTTCCAATCACACGCAAGGACTTCACCCATCGTACATTTTATTCCTGCCAGTCACATTTGCCATCCTATTCTATCTGCCCCACCTGCCCCTCACCTTCGCCCAATTTCAACTCGGTGGACTCGGATGGCTTAATCAACCTAAACTGCAATTCCTTTGGCAATTCTTAAAATTCGCCACCGGTCATTCCCTGCCCGTACTAATAATCTTCGTGGGTAGCATCATTTATGTGCTACAATACCAGATCCGCATCGCCTATTTGCCAAAACCCGCATCGATAAAACGCATCTTTCGTCAGCCCGTAACATTACTCACCCTGGGCTTTTTCTTAGTCTTCGGCTTCGGCTATTTTTATTCCGTTGTTCACGCCCCAATCTTGCAAAATAACGCGATGTACTTTGCCTTCCCCTTGCTCATCCTGGTTGCGTCATCCGGCATCGCAACACTCAGAAATCAATTGGGGCAAACAACAAACGGCATCAACCAGTTTGAAAAGCTCACCCAACCCCTGGCGCTGATGATTCCAGCCCTGTTTCTGTTCAATACCCTCTACCAAAAACAGTTCCTCACCCTTGAACGAAAAGGCACCCATCACCGAATCGTAGAGCAATCTATCGACTTTGCCCAGGAAAAATCGAAACTTCTGAGGGCGATCCCATTAAAAAGTGATCTACACATTTGGCTTGATGGCCCGGCCGACAACTACCAATTTCACAGAAGCCAAATCTTATATAAACACAATTTCTCAAACATACCCCCTGCGGAATATTTCGAATCCCACGGACCAACCCTTCCCTTTATCGCAGAAAAACTCAAGTCGCTAAAGCCCAATTCACAGGTATTCTTAGGCGTACAATCGGGCAGTCAGCCATGGCTACTCCCCCTCATAGAATCACATTTCAATTACTCGTCGCGCTATAGAATTCAAAATCCCAATACCTCTAATCCAAAGGAAAATCACTCGGTCCCACTGACCCAACTGCAACGACTAAAAATCCAAGAGCCCATTGGGGCAAATTCAATTCCCCACGAATCCCTCATCGGTGGCGAATGGTCAACCCTAGCCGAGCCCCGCGAGCCTCAGTTTACCGCGAAAGATTTCCACCTGCTTAACGCAAAGTTCATTCATAACAAGGCTGACACCACCCTTCTATCAACCACGATAGTACTCTACGAATTTGAGCCATCACCCAATGATGTGATCCTGATTGTGGTGAAAGTCGCAGACGCACAAGGCGAAATCCAAACATCGCTTTGGAATCCAAGTAAACCCGAAAAAGACAACTATCCAGATAAAATCCTCCAAAACAACCATCAGATCGATTGGCGCAGCACCAAAATTGCAGATTACCAAAAAGCGGGCTTCAAATACGCCTTGCACGCCATCAAACTCGCCGATATTCCCGGCTGGGAAACCTATACAGAATTGCGAATCCAAATCACCCGTGCAAGCCAATGCATGATCGGACTTTACAAAGGAAACCCTAATTTATATGGCGTTCAGCCATAAAAAATCCCCGAGAAATTCCCAGGCCTTTAAAATTCTCCTTGCGCCATTGGCGAAGGGAAAAATCAACCTATTGAAAGTGTGACGGATCTACCACCGTAAATACCCGGTGTAGATTGAATCCCAATCTCACCCCTGCAGCACCCCATCGTTCTGTATTTCTGGAGATAAACATAGATTCGTTCATTCCCAAACTATTTGTAAAATCCACCTGAAACACGTGTCCGCCAGTTTCTATGTCGAATCCCACAGAAAAACTGTTATAGAAATCGCCATTGCCATTCAAAATGGGTATGTATTCCATATTGAGCGAGGTACGAGCACTCAATTTATTCCTAAAGCCCATGCCTAAAGCAAATTGCGTTTGCGAGGTTCCAGTTGACACAAATGATTCATTGGCGGCACTGTACACTTGATTCATGCCGGATCTAACCACTGTGGGCGACAACACCCACGAAAAATCATCATTCACTTTTTTTCCGATGATTACTTGTCCTACATACGACAAGCGATTTTTACCTGCAACGCCCAAAGGGATAGTCACAGGGCCAGCAATACCGATAACTGTGTGATTATACTGGGTATTCTTGTAATCCACCGCGCCCAATAGCAGGATCGATAGCGGTTTTTTATTATCCGATGTCTGATGCATCAGGCGATACTTAACATAGGCATCTACGCCTTTCTCTGATTTCACGTTGTAGCGTCCCAACCCCACCATGAGGTTTTCATTCACTCCATATTCACCACCCAATCGAATCGTGGCCACATCCAGCCCAAAGGCATTCACTGCATCCTCAGAGTTGAATTTCGCTGCGCCACTATTTAAAGCACCAAAGCGATGACTCATTTTGAAATCAAAAACACCCGCATCAACCAGTTCCAAGCTCTGAAGATTAACCACTTTCGTGGTCTTAAAAGCAAATTGAACCTTCTCAGCGATTGGGGCCTTGGGTTCATCGAATAGAGAAAAACTACTATCTTCTTGTGCGAAAATGGACGACGACATTAGTCCGGCGATGCACATCAAAACCATTTTTTTGATCATTTCAGTCATTATTTTGTATTTCATGATCACCATCTCCTCACTATATTAAAACCGAAACGCAGATTTTTCAATTCAAAAGAACCATTACTTTGGGTGGTAAAAAATGCCTCATTCATGGACTGAGCGTTACTCACACTCAACTGAAACATGTGTTTGGCTGTAAAAATCTCAAATCCTAACCCCAAATAGGGATCTTGGGGCACAGAAACATCTTTCAAGGCACCAGAAGGCGATGGCATTCTTTGCAAAAACGGCTTTTGAATTTCCGCGGTTACGGCATATCGATTAGACAATTTCATTCTGCCGTAGGCACCCATCACAGCGATATCGTTAGACTCATTGGCGGCTTCAACTAAGTTCACGTGTACCAAACTCGGCGTAACTGCCAACAACAATCGATCATTCACATTTTTACTAATGATCAAAGTATTAATAAACCTCAATCGGTTTGAAAAATAGAATGGTTCCGATGAAATGCTGGCCTTTGCCTGGGTATTCACACTGATATTGGAATACCAACTTGCCATCACATTTTCAGTATTGGTGGTATCTGTGGCCTTGCCTTTGAATTGATATTTAACATACGCATCCGCGATCTTATTCATGCTACTGCGTGAAATACCGGTGGTTAGTCGATTACTCAAACCAAAATCAAAACCCAAACGCATATAGCTTTGATCCAGACCATACCAGTTGTAGGCACCTGATCCAAAATTTCCAAAGCGATGCTGAATGAACATTTCTGATTGTCCTTTGGGCAACCCTGCAGCGCCATGCATATTGATGATTCTCAAACTCTTTCTTCCCAAACTCACATCTGGAGGAAAGTATTGGGCTTTGAGTGGACTGGCAACCAATGCCAATAACACACCAATTATCCACGCATTGATTTTACTTTTCATCATACTTTATTGAGGCGCTCCATTGCGAATCCACTTGGCGACTTGATTGAGTTTGCATGTGGCGAGTTTACCACCGGGAGGCATTACGGCATAACCGCCGCTTTGATTCATCGTCCCTTCCAAACTGCCTTTCGTTGCCACCGCCTTTACTTGATCGTAGCTTGTCAAAGCGACCCCACCCGAAGGGCTGCTGCTACCATGACAACCGATGCAATTCTGGTTGATCATAGGTTGAATTGTCGCAGTGTAAGTTGGATTGGCAGTATCGCACACCGTATTGCCATACATTTCGGTTTTGTTATCGTAATAACAACCACTGATGGCGAATGTGAAACCCACAAACATTATCAAAAAAGCACTTTGTAAATTTTTCATTTGACCATTAATCATTGGGAGTTCCACGTTGAATCCAGTTTCTCACTTGATTGATTTCACAGGCGCTCAATTTACTCCCACCCTTTGGCATTGGGTAATATCCATTGTGCTCCAATGAGTTCATTAAGCCTTTTGAAACCGACGCTTTCACACCAACATAGTTAGAAACATCCACGCCCGCAGAAGGATTGCTAGTACTATGACATCCCACACAATATTTATTCATCATTGGTTGAATGGTGCTTGCAAATCCCGAAACTGCAGAATCACAAACACTAGCACAGTTGATTCCGTTTTTTGCACCCCCAACGATCCAATCATAAATCAATTGCTTTTCAGTCTCCGATAGTTTGGTACTATTTTTTGGTGGCATTTCACCATCGGCAATAGACTCATATATTTCAGATTTATTGGGTTTGCCCTTTACGATACCATCGCTCAAAATATTTTTATAGTTGTCCAATGTATACCCTTCCGCTGATGTCCCCGCGTCGTGACAGCCACTCATGGCACATTTCGAATTAAAAATGGGAAGAATATCGCGCTCAAAACAAATAGCCGCATTGGGGTCACCCATGGATTCGTGTTGACAAGATTGCATACCCCAAATCAGGGTTATGGACAAGGCTGCAATCACGGCAAAGTGTTTGAATTGCATATTATTAGTATGAATTATTCGTCAGTTATTAAATCACTTAGCCAAAACGCAATCCACTGCGATATCAATATCGTCTGATACTGATGCCGAACTCGCAGCGGGTATTTTGATCTGATAATCTGAACATTTGATTTTGAAGTTGGCTTTCAATATAACATTATCGCCTTTCACAATCAACTTTCCAGGGACAGTAATATCCTTTGTGACACCATGCATCGTAAATTTCCCATTTGATTCAACTGCGTATTCGCCATCTTTGGCAAAATTCACAGCGGCAATGTTTGAAATTTTTCCAACAAAATTACTGTATTGAAAGCGCGATGTTTCCATGTAATTCTCTTGAAAATGCTTCTGCATTAAACCAGATTTAAACTGAAATCCATTTACAGGGACACGGAACTGCATTTGATTTTTAGCTGGGGCAATTGCCGCCTCAACCTGCGCATTTGTTGCACTAAATTCTTCGATAGCAGTTTTGCTTTTAAAAGAGATATTACCAGCAGAAGTTTTAAATAATTGCGCGTGCGCAAATCCAGTAATGGCCGTAAACGCTAAAATTAAGAGGGACTTTTTCATATGTTTTTTTTATTTGATTGAATCTGAATTTTCATGATCAACAGAACGACTAACATCGCTTTGATTTTTTTCATGTTTTAATAAATCGCAATGCGATAAATCGATTTTCTTCTCTGCGAACAAATCATCGGCCGACATAGGAACTACCAAGCCATCACAAATACACTGCACCGTAACAATGTCTCCAGCAACAACTCCACTTACAACGTTATTCATGGAAACGTGGAAATTGGCATTGACAAAAAACCCTTCTATACCCGATTTTAATTGTAAAGTAACACTAGAATCACCCACAACATCACCTACTTCGGCGGTCAATTTAACCGACTTACCAACAAATGAAGAAAAAGTATTCGCCGCACCCGTATCCGCATCTAACTCCTTCACCCATTGATTGATATCCTTCTCAAAATCAGGATTCCCGGTAGATTTGGTCTCCGCGGGCTTGGTGTATAAATAGTATCCAATTGAGATACCCGCGATGAAAATCGCCAAAAGTGTTAGAATGATGTTCCGTTTGTTCATAGAATTGGTGATTTTTGCAAATAACAAATGTTGATTTGCGAATCTTGTAACAACAAATGTGCCATGAACCCCTAAATGATGAAGCAACTAATTTCATTTTTCTCAGTAAGCCTATTATCGATTCTCGGATTAATCGCTCAGAATCAAGCAGATACCCTTATTTACAGGGCTGAAAAAATCTACACGGCCGACACTGGTTTTTCTGTGGCTACCTCAATGGTTGTTTCTAATGGCGTGATTCTGTACATCGGGTCCGACAAAACGGCCGATTCGCTTTTTCCAAAGGCTCGCACAATCAATTATGGCAACAACATCATCTACCCTGGCTTTATCGATGCGCACTGTCATTTCCTTGCCTACACCAAAGGACTGTCGCAAGCAGATTTTGTTGGCACAAAATCGGAACAAGAAGTCATCAAACGCCTTAAGAAGTACGTCAAAAAGAACAAAGCGAGATTTCGTACCATTGACTCCAATCCTAAACCTTGGGTCGTTGGAAGAGGATGGGATCAAAATGACTGGGAAAATAAAGAATTTCCAAACATGGATGCGCTTAACAAAGCCTTCCCAAATTTACCCGTTTGTTTAAGTAGAATAGACGGTCATGCCGTTTGGATCAACCAAGCTGCTATAAACACACTTCGCCTTAACCCCGATACGCTTGTGGAAGGTGGCGAGTTTATCTTCAGCAAACCCATTCCAACGGCTGATCTCATGGATTCAGCAAAAAACCCGAATCCGGGAACATTTACCGGTATCTGCATCGACAATGCCGCCGAAATTGTAAAAAATCAAATTCCCGACGTCCCCTATTCCATTTGGCAACCCTTCCTCAAAACAGGGCTCAAAAACTGTCATTCTCAAGGGTTAACGCAATTGGTGGAAGCGGGAATTAAAGTAGAGGATATTACTATGATTCAAGATCTTCAATCCAAAAAAGAATTGTCGATGCGAATCTATGCGATGCTGGCTTGCAGTGAAGAAAATCTGAGTTACGTATCTCGCAACGGAATGATATTCGACGATATGCTAACGGTTCGGTCAATGAAATTCTATTTGGACGGTGCGCTAGGATCTCGCGGAGCATTATTGAAAGGCGATTACTGCGACCAACTAGGTCACAAGGGTCTTCAATTGATGACAATCCCCAAGTTTGAAATGTACCAAGTCTATTTACTCAACAAGGGCTTTCAAGTGTGCGTACATGCCATCGGGGACAGCGCAAATACTATCGCATTAAATACATTTAATAAGTATATCCCTGAAGGCTACGATGCTCGATGGAGAATTGAACATGCGCAAATTGTGAGTGGCAAGGATCAAAAGTTATTTTCCAAACGCAGCATTATTCCAAGTGTTCAGCCAACCCATGCCACATCCGATGCAGCTTGGGCCGACAGTAGATTATGCAATACGATAAATAAAGGGGGCTACGCCTATCAAAACCTACTACGTCAATCCAAAATCATCGCATTGGGAACAGATTTTCCCGTTGAAGGCATTTCGCCAATTCATACTTTCTATTCTGCTACGCAGCGAATGGATGCGGGAGGAAAATTGGAAAAACCGTTTATCGGAGAACAAGCATTATCGAGGAAACAAGCCCTTTGGGGAATGACATTGTGGGCCGCCTATGCCAATTTTGATGAAACCAGAACGGGCTCGCTCGAAACTGGAAAATTGGCTGATTTTGTTGTTTTAAATACCGACATCATGACAGCCGAGCCGAGTAAGATTTTGAAAACCCAAGTAAAGGCGACATACCTTAACGGTGAAAACGTTTATACTCGATGAATGAACCGAGAATTATCATGGTCGATGAAGCCGAAGGATTTTTAGAATTGGCCCAAAAAATCACTTTTTTTGCTATATTTGCACTCCTTTAAAAGGTCGGATGGCCGAGCGGCTAGGCACGGGTCTGCAAAACCCTTTACAGCGGTTCGAATCCGCTTCCGACCTCT
>Ga0209550_10001895_pt1 | contig 20185 bp, 17 predicted proteins | sample LauGreSuBDMM15SN_2_FD_187567 | JGI IMG/M metagenome (GOLD analysis project Ga0209550, IMG submission 187567) | Freshwater lake microbial communities from Lake Michigan, USA - Su13.BD.MM15.SN (SPAdes) (version 5) | ecosystem: Environmental > Aquatic > Freshwater > Lake | place: Lake Michigan... | reverse complement strand
CACACTGCCCGGTGGCCAGGCGCCTGAGTGGGAACTTTTTGACTGCGAGGAAGACCCGCTTGAGCTATTTAACTGCTATCACGAACCGGCCTACCAGGCACAAGTGACACGCATGACGCAATTGCTCGAGGAGAAAATGCATGAAATTGGTGACGATGTATTGCACCTGACCTGAACAAAAAACCGCTGGTGGGGCGCAACGGGTGCATGAATGTTTTGGGGGGAAGTCAACAAGGCTATAAATCTTTATCTTGTTTGCATGCAATAACTGATGCAGAATAAACGAAGGGCGATTGCTCACCCTTGTTTTTTGCGTCACCTTCCAGGGGTGGGCTTGACGCAAGATGAATCCTTACCCACCCCTAGGCACTAGTGTGGAGACTTGCCAAATGACTTCAAGAAGACAGTGGATAAAGGGGGCGTCTGCCCTGATGTTGCCTGCCGCCCTCTGCGCACAGACTCGAAAATTTCCAGAACGATCCATCCGTTTTGTGGTCCCGTTCAGTGCTGGCGGTGGTGGCGACTTGGTCGCGCGCTTCCTAGCGCAGCGATTAAGCGAGCGCATCGGGCAGTCGGTAGTCGTTGAGAACCGGGTTGGTGCTGGGGGCAACATTGGGTCAGACTATGTCCTGAAGTCTGCCGCAGACGGCTACACACTGCTCAACATGTCGAGCACCTACCCGATTCAGGCCGCCGTGAGTAAACTGCCGTTTGATCCAATAGCTGACATGCAAGCGATCGCGATGATTTCGCGGGACCCTAGCGTGGTTGTAGTAAGCAGCAATTCGCCCTATAAGACACTGGCCCAGCTCGGCGCGGCAGCCAAGCGGGAGCCGGGCAAACTAAGTTACGGTTCCGCAGGTGTAGGCTCGCTGGCTCACCTGGGCATGGAAGAATTTGCCTTCCAAATGGGTATTAAGCTAATCCACGTTCCCTACAAAGGAACATCGCAAGCTTTTACGGACGTTGTGAGCGGTAGTATCGACATGATGCTGTCAAGCGCCACCTTTTGCACACAATTTATCAAGTCGGGGCGGCTCATCGGCTTGGGTGTGGTGGGCAAGGAGCGCTTGGGTAACTTGCCTGATTTACAGACTTTCGCCGAGCTGGGCCTGCCTGACTTCAGCGTGTTTGATTGGAAGGCGCTGGCAGGCCCCAAGGGTATGCCAGCAGATGTCGTCAACTTCCTTAACCAAGAGGTCAATGCGATCCTACGTGAACGGGCGACGTCGGCAAAATTTGAAGGCGATGGCACGAAACTGGTGGGCGGAAGCCCTGAACAGATGATGGAAACCATCCGCGCCGACGTCATCCGCTGGAAGCGTGTGGCAACAACGGTGAACATCAAGGTGGAATGAACTTAACCTTCGGTCAAGCGCTGCTGTAAGGGCATTGGCTGTCGCAGCAATGATGCAACAAGGTGCTGCGCAGGCCAAGCGGGCTGAGCGAGGAAGTGCGCGCCTTGGAAGATGCCCGCGAAGCTCGCTAAAGCACTGCGATCTAGATACAAAAAAGCCCGCTAGCTTTGCGCTAGCGGGCTTTTGTTCGGAGCGTGTGACTTATTTTTTCTCGGCAGGCTTGACCCAGCCAGACACAGTGCCGGCAACCGACTTGGCTGAGTCTACGGTTGAGTCAAACGCGCTCTGAAGGCTGGCGCAGCCAGTGAACATGAAACTGGCGAGGATCAGGGAGGCGATTTTCATTGCTTTGGTACTAGAGGTCATGTGATGGTGCTTTCTTGGATTAAAAAAGACAAAAAATCTGATGGTGGAAAATTAGTTAGTCATCATAAACTGCCTAGGCCGAAAACCCGCACAAGTGCTTAATTAATCGCCAATTAAGCTGGGTCACTGCGTTTTTTAGGCTCAGTTTTTGTATTTTGGCCTTCACACAAACCCGGAGGGACAAAAATAGGATACACCCGCGATTTTTGATAAGTCTAGATCTGGGTCAAGGCATGACTCGTCGCGGCCATGACAGAGAGACCCGGGGTTGTCACCCCCCGCTCCACCTTGAGAAATTGATCAAAGCGCTCGCAGGAACTTCCGATGTGGCTGGTGAGAGCGCCGAGGGCCGCGGCCTTGTCCTTATTGCCGAGGGCCGATATCAATCGGACATGCTCGTTGTAGGGGTCCATACCGCGCAAGTCTTGGAAGCCTTCGATTCTTCGCTTGAGGATAAGGCGGTCGAATACACCGGCCAACATTTTGACCAGATGCTTATTGCCGGTTTCTCCGGCCAGCGTGAGATGAAATTCGCGATCGAGCTGTAAACGCTCCCGAGTAAGCTTGGCCTCGCAGGTCTTGCGGTAGTCCGTGTTGATAACGATCAGGCGCTGGGCTGCCGAATCGGTTCTGCCTTTGGCGAACAAGAGCTGTACAGCGAAAGTCTCGAGCGCCTCGCGCGTTTCGTAGAGGTCACGAACTTCTCCCGAGCTGATTTCTGCCACGTAATGGCCGCGGTTGACGACCCGACTGACGTAGCCTTCCTGGTAGAGGCGTTCGAGCGATTCCCGCACCGGCGTGCGCGAGACGCCCAGCATCTCCGCAAGCATCTGGTGGGTCAGCTTGGTGCCGGGGCGCAGGCGGTTATCGAGGATCGAGTCCTTGATCTGCTGGTAGACCGACTGCACTAAAACGACCAGGTCTTCTCCTGCCAGCGATTTGGTAGGTAATTTAGTGTTCAATTGCATAAATTAACGATATTTTTTTGAAGCTGCAATCTCTTCACCTCCTGCTTGAATCAGACGAACGAAGAGAGACGCCCCATTGTAAGCAGCTGTGAAATTTCGGCTCGCTTAGACAAGTTAATCGATGCATTCGGATCTGGCATTTCCCAGCGCCTTGGGCTGAAAAACGCAAAACCTGATCTCCACCTGATTGAGCCAGCGAGCGCTGTTGGCTGTGAAGTGAGGCTAGCGGCCGGCTAGCACAGCGCCGAATTCGCGGGCGCTGAGGTCCTCTAGCCCGTAGACGGCGTCACGAATTTCGCACGCACGGACAGGCGACACAGCCAGCTTGGCGTTCGCGAAGAATTTCTCCTCGACCTCTGTTCTCATCAAGGCACGGTCACCGGCACCTCGGTTGACAGCATCGTAGTGAACATGTCGAGTCCCGTCTTTCATGAGGATGGTTACTCCCCCGGAAATGTATTTGGGATAGAGGGTGTCGCGGTCGACCACCGCCTCAACTTTTTCTGCCAGCGCGAGGATTTTGGGGTCTCTCAGTGAATCTTCCTTGAGCTCCTCAAGCCCGAACCCCCCGCGAACCAAGCAGGCAGCGACGAAGAAATGCACGCTGAATTTTGCATCGTAGTCATTGGCGGGGCGCCGCTTCACCGCGACAGGCTCCGCCACGATGTGCATCGTCGGCTCGGCCAATACGGCTGTCACCATCTCGATCTGGTCGGGGTCAATGCGGTACTTCTCGCGCAGGGTCAATGCGGCGTCGCCGCACGCATGAACGAAGTGGCAGACCGGAAACGGCTTAACTGCTATTTCTAACAGCTCCCACTCGACGCCGAGTCCCCGGGTGATGAGGTTGTAGTCAACTTTTTCTGCAAGATGGTGTAGATGCGTGTTGTAGATGCCAAGCCTGCCTTCATAAGGCCGGGTGGGGCCTATGGTGCCTCCACGCGCCAAAGATGCCGCCGTGATCCCGGCGACAACCGCCCAGCCCGGATGCAGCCGCTTGTTCCATGCGCCCTCGGACAAGAACTCTTGGGTGGCCGCAGCCGTGCTGCCCGCCAGGCCCTGCGCCATGGTCATTTGCCGCTCTGACAATCCGAGCAGCCAGGCGGCTTCTATCGCGCAGGAGAAGTGCGCAATAAGGCCTGTGGGGTGGTAGCCGAAATGATGAAATCCGCCACGCGATGCCCGGGAAATGCGGATGACGTTCTCAACCCCAAGGACGTAGGCGGCCAGGAGGTCGCGGCCAGACCGGTTGGTCTTCTCGCCAAGCGCCAGTGCGCAGGCCAGCGACGTCACACCCGGGTGGAGCACAGCCTCCAAATGCGAGTCGTCGTAGTCCAGCCCATGAATCAGCGCGCCATTCATAAGCGCAGCATCGCGCATCGGCAGCCGGTCCGGAAAGCCGATCACCGTGCAGCTACCGACCTCCCCGATCCCTCGAAGGCCCGCGAGGATCCGATGAGAAAAGTCGTATCCAGACGATGCCAACGCGCAGCCGACTGCATCAAGGATAAAGTCCTTCGCCGATTCACGCACCCGCTCGGGTATCCCTTCGTAGCTAAAGCCACTGGCGAACGCCGACAGCTGCTGCGCGATAGTGGGCCCGTCCGGATCCGGCTGGGTTGGGTTGGGTGTCAGTGTCAGTGAGGCCATGATGCCTTCGTAGTTGAGAGGATGGAAGGCAAAAATGCCTTACTGGACGCCAAAGGTCTTGCGCCAATGCTCGACAATTTCCTTTTGCTTGGCAGGGGGCGTGAGGTCGAGGCTGTCCACAACGTTCGAGATTGCGGAGGTGGGCGGCAGGTGCGCCAAGCGCGGGATGCCAGGCCGTGTGCCCGCGAGGCCATTATGGAGTTGCAGATTGGTCTGCCCCTTGAGCGAGAGCATCCAGTTGGTGAGTACCCGGGCGGCGTTCGGATGCGGCGCTTTGGAAGCGACGAAGGTCGAGATCTGGGACAAGGTCGTCCCAGATTTAGGGTAGGTAAAGCCGATCGGCGCCCCGTCGCTAATGGCTGAGTTCAGCGGAAGGTCGAGCATCTGGGCCACCATTACGTCGCCGCGAATCACAGCCTGCAACACGCCACCGGACCCCTCAAAGAAGCGGACATCGTTGGCTTTCATTCGCGCTGCGGTATCACCCAGCGCCAACTTGTCCCAGTAGGCGACGATTGCCTGTTGAGTCACTGAACGCCAAGGGGGATTCATACCCACCTTGCCCTTCCACTTGGGGTCGAACAGGTCGGACCATTCCTTAGGCGCATCGGCCTCACGGACACGCTGCTTGTTCCAGACGATGGCGTCACGCACCGACAGAATATTAAACAGCATGTTTTGGCCCTTGTAGTTCACCTGCCCGGGATAGGCCGCGAGCTCCGGTGGCGTCCATGCCGCAGCCCAGCCGCTAGCGATACCCTCAAAGATGCTCGGGTCCACGGTGGTCACCACCACATCAGCGATGTGACGCTGCGAGCTGTATTCCGTCGAGAAGCGCTGCGAGAGGGGAGCACTGCCGAGGCGGACGAGTTGAATCTCGATACCAGGCACATCCTTGCGAAACTCGCGGGCCAGCACCTCCATCCCATCGGGGCTTAGGTTGTGATACAGGGTCACCTTGCCTTCCTTGGCGGCAGCGGAAGTCACAGCATTCCAGGAGGCAGCAGCGCCCTGGGCAGCAGCAGGCCCTGGCAAGACCCCGCCGAATGCCGTGGCCAGAGCGATTGACGCCGTCAGGAGGGCGCGACGCCCATTGCTAAATAAAGATACTCGGGGATTTTTTTGCATGTCGTCGTCTCCTTCTTGGTTATCGTAAAAGGTGGCTTTGGAGTGGCACGGCGCCTGCAAGTTCAGTGCACTTCTAAGCTGCGGGACAGCGTGGCGATATCGTCCACGGTGCCGAGGCACATAAGACTCTCGAAAAATGCATCGCATTGGCTAGGACTCACTACTCGCTGGGCGCAATCTGTGAACTTCTCGCGCAACTCCTCAAGGGTCATCGGGTTGTCCGGACCCCGCCCCACGAGATTGTCGACGCGACGCGAGAGGCGACGACCATCCCGCATCGTGACGATCACCTCAGAGCCAAATTCATTGGGGCCGTCCACCGGCATGTCCGGGTGCTCACGCGTGTCGGTGATCGCCATCAGTGCCCGCACGCGCGTGTCCATGTGTGCCTTGCCCTCAAAATGCTCCAGTCGCACCGCGCCGTCGGCCAGTGCCCGGGCGGTGGTGTATTGGATGCTGAACTTGGCTTCGAGGCCGCTGCGCGGATCAGGATTGTTGGTATGCGGTAGGCGGTTGCGCTGGGCAAGGATCTCGATCTTGGCCGCGTCCACTGCAGAGATCCCCTCCTCCTTCACCAAGCGCAGCATCATGGTGATCGCCGGGTGGGTGCTCCCGCAGCAGGGAAACTGCTTGAGGCCCAGTGAGGGGTCGAGGCCGATGGGCGCGTCAAAGTCGGTGAACATCTTGTCAATGTCATAGTTGTCCCGCCCGTTGAACACCTCGAGAAAGCCTTGCTTGTGCTCGATGGCGGCAGGGTTCGATGTGTATCCGCGCTGGGCGAGTAACGCCGCGAGCAGGCCGCTGCGGGCAGTATGTCCCACATGCAGGGGCTTGGTCATCGTCCCAAAGTTAGCCTTGATGCCGGCAGCGAAAGAGGCCGCAATCGCAAGCGCCACCGCGACCTGCTGGCGATCGAGCCGCAGCAGGTGCGCGGCCGCCGCAGTAGTACCAAAAATGCCCAGTGTGGCCGTTGGGTGCCAGCCCTTGGTGTAGTGATGAAAGTTGACGCCCCGTCCGATGCGGTGCTGCACCTCCACGCCGACCATGAAGGCCACCATCAGGTCCAGGCCAGACCGGTGCTCGGCCTCTGCGACCGCAAACAGCGGCGCGACCATCGGCGCAGAGGGGTGCCCACCGACAGTTCCACTGACATCGTCGTAATCAAGGGCGTGGGCGGCGGTCCCGTTCACGAGGGCAGCGTCGAGCATGCTCACACGCCTGGCAGTTCCGAAGATAAGCGCTGGCCCGGGCGCTTCACCGATACCCGGGGTGTCGAGCAACAAAGTGGTGCATGGCTCTGGCGCGCCGAGGTAGGTCACCCCAAGGGTGTCTACCACCGCGGTCACCGCCCATTGAAGGGCCTCCGGTGTCACTTGTGCTGCTGTGGTCCTGCAGATCTTGTCAGCCAAACGGGCCGCAATGCTAGGGTCCTGAAGAGTAGGGATTGAGTGGTCGTTCATCGCGATCCTGTTGGAGCCAAAGCGTCAGGCGTTGGCGGGAAGTAAGTGAACGTCCTGCGGCCGAAAGGTCACATTCACGAGATTTCCGACGGTGAATTCTGCTTGGCTGTGGGCCACGATGGTGGCGCCCGCCACTTCGATGGCGTACTCAGTATGAGGTCCCATGTACTGGAGCCCTCTCACTGTGCCGCGCAAGGCGATGTGCATGCGATCGAGCACCACATCAGCTGGCTCGACCCGAAGCACCTCGCAGCGAAGCACTGCCTCCCGCTTCTCACCAGCAACGGCCTGCTGCTCGGCCGGGATATCCACAGCGGAGCCGTCCGCGGTCCTCCAGACCAGCCCGTCCCAAGTCATGGCGAGGAAGTTGGCCGCGCCGATGAACTCGGCGGTGAAGCGCTTGCTTGGCCGCCGGTACAGGTCGCGCGGCGCACCCTCCTCCACGGTTACACCCGCACTCATCACGATCACCCGGTCCGACATGGAGAGGGCCTCGGCCTGGTCGTGGGTCACGTAGACAGCCGGAATGGCCAGCTCCTTCTGAATACGACTGATTTCGGCACGGGTGCGGTCACGCAGTCGGGCATCCAGGTTGGACAGCGGCTCGTCGAACAGCAGCACCTTGGGCTTGCCCACGATGGCACGGGCCAGCGCCACTCGCTGCTGCTGCCCGCCAGAAAGCTCAGAGGGATGCCGGTGGGCAAGCGCGTCCAAGCCGACAATATTCAGCGCCCAGCGCACCGCCTCGTCGATCGCTGCTTTGGGGGTGGCTCCTCGGACCTGAAGCGGGAATGCGACGTTGCTTGCCACCGTCATGTGCGGCCAGATGGCGTAGGACTGAAACACCATACCCAGGTTTCGCTCATGTGTACCCACATGAATGCCAAGGGATCTGTCCGACACCGCGACACCATCAATCTCAATGGTCCCGCCATCGGCCAGCTCCAGCCCAGCGATGCACCGCAAGGTCGTCGTCTTGCCGCAGCCACTGGGGCCCAGGAGCGTCACGAATTCACCGTCGGCAACGTCAAAAGAGATTTGATTGACGACGGTGGACGATCCGTAGATCTTGACCAGGTTGGATATATGGATGCCCATGATGCTCGCAGTAAAGGGGTTGAAGGAATGCGGGGTCTAGATGCCCGGCAGCATGCCGGACCGCTCGCCCTTGCGGCTGCCGCGGGTCAGCAGCATCAGCGCGTACATGAAGATGAAGACGGCAATCATCCCGACCAAGGAAAGCGCCGATGCCAGGCCCCAGTTGGCCTGCTCGAACGAAGACCAAATCGAGGTGGAAAGCACATTCGATGTGGCCGTGTACAGGAGTACTGCCGAGGCAATTTCGCGGAAAAAAGCCATGAACAAAAGGAAATAGGCCCCCTGCAGTGAGGGAATGGCCAAAGGCAGTAGCACCTTGCGGATGCCCTGAAGCCTCGTTGCGCCGGCCGTCCAGGCCGCCTCCTCTAGGCTCTTGTCGATTTGGACCAACCGACCCCCAATTGTTTCTGTTGCGTAGGCAAGGAAACGGGTGATGAAGGCAATCACCAAGATGGTGACTGTGCCGTAAATGGGCACCGGCAGATAGGCGTAGGCCCAAAGCAGGCCCAAACCAAGCACCACACCCGGCACGCCAAAAGGTAGGTTGGCCAACAGATCAAGAGCGGTGTGACCGGGGGGCTTCAGTCGGAGGGTGAAATAGCTGATTGAGGTGGCAAGCACCACCCCGAGCAAAGCGCCAAAGCCAGAAACGACCAGCGTGTTCCAGAACGAGCGCAGCGTCGTGCTCGAATCCAGCAAGAACACATAATTGCGAAGGGTGTAGGCAGCCTCCATCGGGTTGGCGTTGAAGTATTTGATTACCGACACGTAGCCCAAGATGATGACCGGCAGAAAGAGTGCCAGCACCACGTAGCTCCAGCAAAAGAAGCTTGCCATCCAGCGCCAGCGCCCCAACGGAACCAGCGCGAGTTTTCCTGCCTTACCGGTGGTCACTGCCAAGCGATTCTTGCGAGCGATACGCCGCTGCAACCAGAGCGCGAAGGCGGTCAGTATTGATAGCGACAGGCCAAGGGCTGCGGCGAGCCCATAGTCGGGCGGAGGAAAGCGTACAAGCAGGTACATCTGGGTCGCGAGGACTGTGATGTGGCCGGGAATTCCCATGAGGGCAGGAATAGCGAACTGCTCGATGGCCAAGATGAAAGAAAGCACCAAGGTCGAGGTGAGCGAATACGACAGCAGCGGAAGCGTCACCCGTCGCAGCACCGACAACTGCGACGCGCCCGATGCGCGAGCAGCCTCCTCGAAGCTCGCGTCCATCCCGATGATGGGGCCGCGCATCATCAGGTACGCAAAGGGCACCTGGTGCAGCGCTATCACGAAGATGATGCCGATATGAGAATAGGCGTCAACCTTGAAACTCTCGATCCCCAACACATCCTGCAGCAGACCGTTGATCAGTCCGCCGGGCGAACCGATGATGATCCAGGCCATCGCCAAGATGAAAGAAGGCAAGAAGAAACTCAGGCTCACCAGCGCAGCCAGCAGCCTAGCCAGACGGATGTCGGTGCGGTGCAGGATGAAGGCTATGGCGGTGCCATAGAAAGCAGACGCGAGACTGGAAGCCAGGCCAATACCGATAGTCGTCGCAAAGGTACCTATCACGCCCCTTGACAGCAACCCACCCCAGTTAGCCAGCGTCCAACTGCCAGGTAGCCCAGGCGCGGCATTGCGCAGACTGCCAATCACCAGAGCGAGCAGCGGGATCAATACCAAAAGTGCGACGATGAGAAAACAGGCCAGGTACATGACCCCCAGCACCTTGCCAGAGCCGAAGAGGGATTCCCGAATTGGAACCTGAGCCATCGCAATTGGGTGGCGTGTCGTCACAGAGCTTGCCTTCAACTCGTCACCTCAATGCTCAGTTGGCCAGGCGGCCGCTAGGGAAACTCCGCCGGATTTTGTTAGCGCGACGGCAAATTTAGTCTTATCCAAGGCACGCATTAAAGTACTCCGAAGGTGGACCGCCAGTGATCGACGATCTGCTTTTGCTTGGCCGGAGGGATCATGGTGAGACCATCGATCGGGTTAGCAAGGCTGGCGGTCGGCGGCAGGTGGGACAGCGGCGGAATCCCGGGCCGGGAGCCTGGCAGGCCGGCATAGGCCTGGATCATGATCTGCCCGCGCCCTGAAAGCAGCCAATTGACGAACACCTTGGCCGCATTCGGCCTTGGGGCTTTGGCTGCCACATAGGCCCAGCCCAGAGACATCACATTGGCGATGCTTGAGTAGACAAACCCAATTGGCGCTCCATCCTGCAGCGCCACGTTCAGAGGAAGGTCGGAGATCTGCGCCACATCAATGTCGCCACGCAACACCGCCTGAAGCAGCCCACCCGAGCCTTCGAAGAACCGAACATTGTTTGCCTTGAGCTTGGCCGCAGTGTCACCGTAGCCAAGCTTCTCCCAAAGGGCGATGACGGCCTGGGGACCGACGGAGCGCCAAGGCGGATTCATCCCAACACGGCCTTTCCATTTCGGATCGAAGAGGTCTGTCCAATCCTTGGGGGCATCAGCGGGACGAACCCGCCTCTTGTTCCAGATGATCGCTTCGCGCGCGGTGTCAATGTGAAACAGCATGTTCTGGCCATTCCAGTTCACGGACGCAGGATAGTTCTTGGCCTCAGGTGGCACCCAGGCAGCCATCCAGCCGGCTTTGGCGCCATCGAACATGCGCTCATCGGGAACCGTGAGCACCGCGTCTGCGAGATGGCGCCCGGCCGAGAACTCGGTCGAGAACCGCTCGATCAGCGCGCTGCTCGCAAACCGGGTGGCCTGAACCTCAATACCGGGAAACTCCTTGCGAAACTCTTTGACGACCATCTCGCCGCCTGGGGGCGAGATGTTGTGATAAAAAACGACCGTCCCTTCCTTCTTGCCAGCAGCCTCCACCGAAGACCAAGCTTGGGGAGAAACCAGCGCAGCCTTGCTGCCAGTGCCCTGTGCCAGGGACGGCAGGGACAACCCAGACATCCCCCCCCCGAGGCCCGCGAGCATCGCAGCGAGGGCTGTACGGCGGCCGTGTTGCGGATCCTTATTCATCGCTAGTACTCCTGATTGTTGGCTTCATTGGCGCTGGATCAACGTAAATCCACGGACGACGCGCGCGATCAAGTTCGCGGTAGGCATCAATAGTGGATTGGTGGGACTTGGTCTGGTCGATCTCATCGACGCCGAGCAAAAGCATCTGGCGCAGCGTCTCAGGTACGTCAAAGGCAAACTGGCGTCCATCCGGCAACTCGACCACTTTGCGCTCAAGGTCCACGCTTATCTGCGCCAGCCCATGGCTGCTCTCGACCAGGGTCACAATCTCGCGCACCTGCTCGATGGGCAGGTTCACTGGCACCATCCCGTTGCGAAAGCAATTGTTGAAGAAGATGCCGCCGAAAGAGGGTGCGATCACCGCCCGGATGCCGAACTCTCGCAAGGCCTTGGGCGCACGTTCACGTGAGGAGCCACAGCCGAAGTTCCGATCTGCGAGCAAGACCGCGGACTGCGTATAGGGCTCTTGGTTCAGGATGAAATCCGGGTTAGGACTGCCATCGCCCCGGAAGCGCCAGTTGGCGAACAGATGCGCACCGTAACCCTTGGCATCGGTACCTCCCAAATAAAGGGCGGGAATGATCTGGTCGGTGTCGATATTTATCTGCATCAGCGGGGCAGCGACGCCGCAGACAGAAACGAATTGCTCCATGGTCAGACCTTCACTGCGTAGGTGATGCTGCCCGCCAGCGCCGACGCAGCAACGGTGACCGGGCTCGCCAGGTGGGTGCGGGTGTTGGGCCCCTGACGTCCTTTGAAATTGCGGTTGGTGGTGCTGATCGTGCGCAGATTGGCAAAGCGGTCGTCGCCGATATGTCCACAGTTTCCGCACGCGGATTCATGCCACTCGAAGCCTGCGTCCTTGAAGATGCGGTCTAGCCCTTCAGCTTCAGCCGCGCGCTTGACCGGCGTCGAGCCAGGCACACAAATGGCTTGGACGTTAGGGCTGATCTTGCGGCCCTTGAGGATCTCAGCGGCGGCCCTCAGGTCAGACAGGCGGGCATTGGTGCAGGACCCGATGTAGGCCACATCGATAGGCAGCCCCAGCAGTGGCATGCCTGGCTTGAGATGCATGTAATCCAAGGCACGCTGAGCTTCCAGGCGCGACTGTGGGTCCGGTTGCAAGGAGGGATCAGGCACAAGGGCGTCGATCTGCATCACCTGCTCAGGGCTGGTACCCCAGGTTACCTGCGGCTTGAGCTGCGAGCAATCAATGTGGACTTCCTTGTCGAAGCTGGCGCCCTCGTCGCTGCGCATCGACAGCCAATATGCCGCCGCTTGGTCCCACTGGGCTCCTCGGGGGGCGTAGTCGCGGCCCTTGAGGTACTCGAGCGTGATGTCATCGGGCACAACGAATCCATACTTGGCCTGGAATTCGATCGCCATATTGCACAGCGTGGCCCGACCATCCATGGGCAGCGAGCGCACCGTGCTGCCAGCATACTCGGCCGCATAGCCGATGCCACCGCTGGCTCCGATCTTGCCTATCAGTGCAAGAATCATGTCCTTGGCATAGACTCCCAAAGGCAACTCGCCCTCGAAATTCACGCGCATCGTTTGCGGCTTGGCCTGCGCCAGTGTCTGAGTGGCTAGGCAGTGCTCGGCCTCCGATGCGCCGATGCCCCAGGCCACCGCGCCAATGGCACCTACCGTCGATGTATGGCTGTCGCAGCAGACATAAGTAGATCCCGGCAGCGCGATCCCAAGCTCGAGGGCCACCACATGGGCGATCCCCTGGCGAGGATCGTCGTAGTCGATGAAGTGAAAGCCCCATTTTTTGGAAGCCGCGCGCGTGCCACCGATCATGGCCGGACCGCTCACCGACACAGAGTCGAGAGGGCCACGCCCAGGGCGGGTCGAAATGAGGTGTTCAATGACTGTGAAAACCTGGGCGCGGCTGTCTGGGGTGCGATGGGCCTCGTCAAGTGCGCGCACGACCTGGCTACCGCTCAACTCATGCAGTACCAGACGGTCAATCTGCAGTAGCGCGGTGTCCTGGCCCAGCATGGTGACGACATGGTCTTCCCAGACCTTGTCGAAAAAAGTCAGCGGACGGGCTTTGGAGCCGCTCATTGCTGGGGTCTCCCGCCATATCGGGTGGCAAGGTCGGCGTAGAAGTCTCCGTCGAGGAGGGCCTGGCGTTCCTTGAACATCATGATTTTCTCTTCGGCGCCTTCAATCGACCCTTTGTCATTGAGGTGCTGCAGCACTTGCTGCATACCCAGCAAGGCGGCCTGGAGGGCTGCGTTGGCATAGGCGACGATGCCATAGCCCATGGCGCCGAGCTGGTCGCGATGCAAGAGCGGTGTCTTGCCGCCGATCACCATATTGCAAAGATGCAAGCCGGGCACCTCGCGCGTGATTGCGGCCAACTCCTCCACCGACTGGGGCGCCTCGATGAACAGGAAGTCTGCTCCCGCTTCCTTGTAGGCACGCGCGCGCTCGAAGGCAGCCTCAAGACCATCGATCCCGCGCGCATCGGTGCGCGCGCCGATCATCAGGTCACCGTCAATGCGTGCATCGACGGCAGCTTTGACTTTTTGCACCATTTCATCCTTGCTGATGATCTGGTGGTTATTGAAGTGGCCGCAGCGCTTGGGAAAGCTCTGGTCTTCAATAAGCACCGCATTGCCACCCGCGCGCTCGACCGCGCGAACGGTTTGCCGAACACTGATCGCATTACCAAAGCCGGTGTCACAGTCGACGATAAGGGGAATGTTGACCACATTTCGCATGTTCGCGACGTGATTTACTAGCTCATTGAGGGAGGTGAGCCCGATGTCCGGCTGCCCCAGGTAGTTGTTTGCAATCGCCGCCCCACTCACCAGCATGACCTTGTGCCCTGTCGCCTCTATGACGCGAGCAGTGAGCGCATTGCCCGCACCGGGCATGACCAGACCAGCGCCTGGGACGAAAAGACGGCGCAAGGCCTTGTTGGAGGAAATCGACATGGCTATAAATCTTTATCTTGTTTGCATGCAAAAACTGATGCAGAATCAATGTAGGGCAATTAATCAGCCTTGTCAAACAACAGAACGCAAACTGCGGGTTTACCTTAGACCACACACCTTCAACATGATGTCAAACAACTCCATTCATTACGATGTACTGATCGTCGGTACCGGAAATGCGGCCTGCTGCGCCGCGCTCTCTGCGCTCGAGAAGAACGTGCGCGTGGGCATGCTGGAAAAAGCACCCAAGCAAGATCGCGGAGGCAACAGCACACTCACCGGCCACATGCGCTTCGTGTTTAAAGGCATCGAGGACCTGCGGCCCCTGGTAAAAAACACAAATGAGGGCGAACTGCAGGGCCTGATCGACCGCCTTCCGAAGCGGACCGAGGACGACTCATGGGACGAGGTGATGCGTGTCACATCAGGGCAGTGCGACCCCGAGCTGCTGCGCGTGCACGTCACAAAATCGCGTGACACCATGCAGTGGCTAGCATCCAAGGGGCAGGACTGGGTTCCTGCTACTGGCCAGCAGGCCCTTGGAGACAACATCCTGATCATGAACGGCGGTGGTTATGGCATGCAGCAGCGCTACTACGCGGCGCTTGACAAGGCCGGTGTCCCCATCCACTACCAGCACGCCGCGGCGGAACTCATACTAGAGGGTGGAAAAGTCTGCGGGGTCTGGGCCCGCACACCGAACGGGATGGTGAAGTTCACCGCCGGCGCGGTGATCCTCGCCTGCGGTAGCTTCGAGGCTAACCCGGAAATGAGAGCGCGCTACCTCGGTCCTGGCTGGGACACGGTCCGTATCCGCGGCGTGCCTTACAACACCGGCGAAGGCCTGCAGATGGCGATGGACATCGGCGCAATGTCCCACGGCAGCTGGACGACCTGCCACGCCTCGCCGCAAGACATCAACATCTCTGAGCACACGCTGCCATCGCAGCATGCACTCTCGGGCGGTGACAGTACGGACCGCTATGTTTATCCATACTCGATCATGGTCAACACCAACGGCGAGCGATTCGTCGACGAAGGTGAGGACACCCGCGGCCGCACCTACGCCAAGATGGGGCGTGAGATCCTGGCCCAGCCGGGCGGCATTGCGTTCCAGATCTTGGACGCGAAGGCGCGCCAGATGAATCTTTACCCGACCAACTACGCTGGCGCGACGGGGGCGAAATCAAACACCCTCGAAGGCCTCGCGCAGGAACTCGGCATCCAGCCAAACAATTTCATCAAGACGGTTTCCGAGTTCAATTCCGCGATCCAACCTGGCGACTTCAACCCGAACCGGCACAAGGTAGACGGTAAGGGCACGAAGGGATTGCGCATCAACAAGAACAACTATGCGCTGTCGGTCACCGAGGGTCCTTTCGAGGGCTGGGCGGTGCGCTGCGGCATGACCTTTGCCTTCGGCGGACTGCGGGTCGACCCAGAGACCTCACAGGTGCAGCACAACGCGGGCTGGGGTATTCCGGGCCTCTTCACCGCCGGCGAAATGGTTGGCGGCCTGTGGGTCGGCAATTACGCCTCCGGTTCGGGGATGATGGCTGGCTCGACCTTCGGCCGACTGGCTGGCAGCAGCGCAGCCCTGGCGGTGCTGGCAGAAAAGGCCTGAGCCAACGATGAATATCGTCGTGACTGTCAAGCAGGTGGTTGACCCCAATCTGCCGGCCGATTTCATCAGCGTGGATCCGGCCAGCCAGCGCATCGTTTCCACCTACGGCCTGACGCCAGTGATGAATGGCTACGACGCGAACGCGCTGGAGGCTGCGCTCAAACTGCGCGAAGCGCATGGTGGCAAAGTCACCGTCATCTGCCTGGGCGACGGTGCCAGCCGTAACACGCTGAAGCGAGCGCATGCCATGGGGGCCGATGCAGTTGTCCTGCTTTCCGACCCGACCTGGGCCGACCTAGACAGCGCGGGCGCTGGGCACGTGCTCGCCGCGGCGATACGCCACATCGGTGACGTCGACCTGGTCCTTTGCGGCCGCCAGGCGTCGGACACCGACGCAGGACAGGTTTTGTTTTGGATCGCCGAGAACTTGGGTATACCCGCCGTGTGCCCTGTGGCCAGGATCGAGGAAAGCAGCGATGAGTCACTGGTGGTGCATCGCCTGCTCGACGACGGCTACCAACGCGTCAGGGTTCGACTGCCGGCTTTGCTGGGAGTCTCCAGCGAAATCAACGATCCCCGCTCCCCCTCTATGAAGGGCACGATGATCGCGTCGAGGTCCTTGGCCCCCACATGGACAGCGAGTGACCTCGCCGTACCGCAGATGCAGCCCAAGCTCAAGATGCGAAATCAGGAAATCCAGGTGCGCACCTCCTCGGCGCGTCTGATCAACGGCGACACTGCAGAAGCAAAGGGCGCTGCGCTGGCCGATCACCTTCACGAAGCGGGGTTGCTCTAATGGCTGGCGTATTGGTAATGGGCGGACTCTGCGACGGCGCGTTTGACCGGTCCCTGCTGCAGGCGGCTACTGCGGCCGCGCCATTAGCGAGTGCCATGGGCGTTCCTCTCATGGGCGCGCTCATCGGCCCAAGCGTGTCGGCAACCGCCGACGCGATGCAGTGCGGCCTGGAGGCGATGTACCTGGCCGAAGATGCGCAGTTCGCGCCCTACACCGCGGACGCCTATGTCCGGGCTGCCCGGGCCGCGATCGAGGCCAGCGGAGCCTCCACCGTGATCATTCCGCATGGCGGCGTGGCACGCGAATGGGTTCCGCAGTTGGCGGCTCGCCTGCAGGCGGCGCTCGTGATGAATTGCTGCGCCGTCTCGGCGGAGGGCGGCCAACTGATCGCAACCAAACCGGTCAATGGTGGCAGCGTCCTCGCGCAATTCGAGGTGCTCGGTGAGTTGCGCATCTTAACCATAGACTCTGGCAATTTTGAACCCCGCCCCGCGGGCCAGCCGGTGACTCCGACCAGACTCAAAGTGCCAGCTCAAGCAGATGCGCAAGTGGAGGTCCTCAGCGAAGAGGTACAAAGCAACCAGGGCGGGCGTTTGAAGGAAGCGAAGAAGATAGTGGCTGGCGGCCGCGGCGTCGGCGGCCCGGAGCACTGGCACTGGATCGAAGAGGCGGCCGCAGTCTTGGACGCTTCGGTGGCCTGTTCGCGTCCGGTGGCCGACTCCGGCTGGGTACCCTCGCGACACCAGGTAGGCTTGTCCGGAACCTCGGTTGCCCCCGACCTGTACATTGCCGTCGGCATCTCTGGTGCGCCACAGCATCTGGCGGGCATTACCGGAGCCAAGACGGTGGTGGCAATAAACACCGAAGCCGGCGCGGAGATATTCAAGCGTGCAGACTGGGGTGTTGTGGACGACTACAAGCAAGTGCTCCGTGGATTCACGGAACGCGTGGCCCAACTTCGTGGCTGAATCAAGGTGAACATGCAGCAGTCCAAACTTCGTGCCGTCTTCATGCGTGGCGGTACATCCAAAGCGGTGATCTTTCATCGAGAGGATCTCCCGTCAGACCGGGCGGACTGGGCACCAATCTTCCGTGCGGTGATAGGCTCGCCCGATCCCTACTTACGCCAGCTCGATGGGATGGGGGGCGGCGTTTCGTCGGTGTCAAAGGTCTGCATCGTCGGCTCATCAACGCACCCTGATGCGGACGTGGACTACACGTTCGCGCAGGTTGCCGTCAAGGACGGCCGGGTAGATTTTTCGGCGATCTGCGGCAACATGTGTTCCGCTATCGGTCCGTTCGCGATCGACGAAGGCCTACTACCCTGCCCCCCAGATGGCATCGCGACTGTCCGGATCCACAACACCAATACGAGCAAGCTCATCCACGCGCACTTTCACGTACAGGGCGGCGCCGCGGCTGTCGACGGCGAGATGACATTGGATGGCGTCACTGGTGCTGGCGCCCCCATCCGGCTGGACTTCATTAACCCAGGCGGCCCCAGCACCGGCCGCCTTCTGCCAACCGGCCATGCCTGCGACACCCTAGAAGTCCCGGGCGTCGGAGCAATCACGGCCAGTCTGGTCGACGCAGCGAACCCATGTGTCTTCGTCGAAGCACGGGCCTTGGGCGCGACCGGGATCGAACTGCCCGGGGAGATCGAGCGCAACCCGGAGCTGCTGCGCAAGCTGGAGGCGGTGCGGCGTACAGCAGCGGTCTCAATGGGGTTGGCACCCGACACGGAAGCGGCGAGCTTAATGGTGTCACTGCCGCTCATTGCGCTGGTGTCGTCGCCGGCCGACGCACCGCTTCTATCGGGGGTGGTCTTGGGCGCGGCACAGGCTGATATCCTTGTGCGCATGATGTCGGCGGGGCAGCCTCATCGCGCAGTGCCGCTAACCGGAGCGCTCTGCCTGGCAGTGGCTTGCCGCATTCCAGATAGTCTGCCGGCGCGGATGGTGGTCACTACCACCCCAGACCAGGACATCCGAATCGGACACCCCTCGGGAGTGATCGTCGTTGCCGCCAACGTGGAACTCGAAGGAAATAAGGTCCAAGCACGACATGCATCTGCTTACCGTACAGCACGCAGGCTTTTCAAGGGCGAGGTCTATTACCGAAAAAGTGTCGCGCGCTGATACAACACGCCAACACCAAGCTTGCATCGAAAAAACCAGCGCGTTACCCCATGAGAAGACGCAAACTTCGCCAAGCCACACTTGCCGGCGGCGCAAACATCGGCGCCGACTCAACGCACACAACTAAAAAGAAATGAGAGCCGCCTTCTACGAACGACTCGGACCGGCGAGGGATGTCCTTCAGGTTGGCGATCTCCCTCTGCCCGAACCCGCGCTCGGTGAAGTGCGGGTTCGCGTCGATTCGTCCGGGATCAACCCCTCGGACGTTAAGTCCCGTATGGGGCGGCGAGTCAAGGAGATGCCCTTCCCACGCGTGATCCCGCACAGCGATGGGGCCGGCGTGATAGACGCCGTGGGTGCGGGGGTTCGGTCGGCTCGGTTGGGCGAGCGGGTATGGGTGTGGAATGCGGCACGGGGTCGTCCGCACGGCACGGCATGTGAATACCTGTGCCTACCCGAGGAACAAGCTGTGGTACTCCCTGAACAGACAAGCTATGAGGCAGGCGCATGCCTGGGCATTCCGGCCCTCACTGCCTTGCACGCCGTACTTATGGACGGTGGTGTGGCTGGAAAAACTGTGATGGTGGCCGGCGGAGCCGGTGCGGTAGGACACTATGCTGTGCAGTTCGCAAGCCTGCTGGGTGCAACACGGGTGATCGCCAGCGCTAGCACTTCCCAGAAAGCAGAACTTGCCCACCAGGCTGGAGCCGACCACGTAGTGCTGTACAAATCAGAGCCGCTGGCGGAGCGGGTACTCGATATTACGCAGGGCCGAGGAGTCGATCGGGTGATCGAGGTCGACATCAGCGCAAATGCAGCGGCCGATCTAAAAATACTAAAGACGGGCGGCGAGTGCGTCATCTACGGCAGCGGGATGGACAAGCTCGAGTTGCCGTTTTCGCAGCTGCTACATCGCAATATCCAGCTCAAGTTCTTCATCGTCTATCACCTGGCCCCCAGTGACCGCGCCCGGGCAGTCGCGACACTCACTCGAATGCTTGAGCGCGGGGTGCTGCAGCACAACATCGCGGCTAGGCTTGACCTTGAAGAGATCGCCACCGCGCATGAGATTATCGAACGCGGCGAGATGGCCGGAAACGTCGTGCTGCGCGTCCGCTCTTGACGTAATTATTTGTCTACTGATTTGGTGGAGTGCCACAATGACAACAGCCCGACAAAGCGCTTCGGCAGCCAGCATCGCTGCTGCCACTATTTAGTAAGCAGCGGCTAAGAAATAAGTTACAAAAACAACAAAGCCCCTATGTGAGGATTTGTTGCTTGATCACGGAAGCTTTAAGGCTATCAAATCTTTGATAAATGCTTCGATGTTGGCCTTTACAGACCCTTCATTGGCAAGCTTCAATCGCTGTGAGCCAATAAAGGCATCTGACATTTTCGCCGTATAGCTAATCTGAATCACTCGAGCATAGACTTCTTTGCGGCTCTGAGTTTCAATGAGAGAGTATCGAACTGATGAGCCAACCGTCATATCGAAGCCAATCATCGGCTGGTCAAGTCGGGTTAAATCTGCTGTGAGTTGATACTTACTGCCGGCAATAATCTTGCTGAACATTCCCGCACTCTCAAGTGATTGTTCGAGCGCACGCCTAAACGCATCACTCGACACTTGCGAGGTCCACATCGGATTT
>Ga0209550_10001893_pt1 | contig 20188 bp, 17 predicted proteins | sample LauGreSuBDMM15SN_2_FD_187567 | JGI IMG/M metagenome (GOLD analysis project Ga0209550, IMG submission 187567) | Freshwater lake microbial communities from Lake Michigan, USA - Su13.BD.MM15.SN (SPAdes) (version 5) | ecosystem: Environmental > Aquatic > Freshwater > Lake | place: Lake Michigan... | reverse complement strand
GCTCCACTTACTGCAGTGGGCAATGACGACTCCGCTTGACGGTTCACGAGACTTGGCTGCGAGTTACGCTGAGTTACGCCTTCTTGGCATGCCGTAGGTGCACTGCGTCAATGTGCGCCATGAGCCGCTCCTCCATGGCCCGTTGCGAGGCATCATGGGCGAAACGTTCATCGTGGAGCAGTCGCTTCACCCGCCGTTCGGTGTCCAGCGCCCGGCCCAACCAGCCCTCGTCCACGTCGTTTTCACGCTCCTCCTCATCAGGGTGGCCGCGCATGCGGATGGCCGCCTGCAGCCTTCCCCACAAGCTCTTCGGATGCTCGTCAGGTGGCGCGTGCTCGTCCACGAGCCGTTGGTAACTCGCGCCGTCGTGGGCACGGTCGGCGTGCGATCGGAGAAGTCCGGAGATTGCCTCGAGCTCCGCCGCGAGATCGAGGCGAGCGCGCCGAAAGAGAACATGGGATCGGACGATGGCGTAGTCGTACCTGTGGGGAAGCGGGGCGCCGTGGTGAGCGCATGCATGCACGGTACGCCTGGCGGAGCCGGCTGTGGGCGTAGTCGTACGAGTCTGAAACGACCGCGATCAGGATGTTGAGGAGCATGATCATCACGATGAAGGTGTACGCTAGGAAGAGGCCGACTAGGAAGGGTGTCTGGAACCACTCGCGCTCAAAGTCGCCAATCATCAGCCGGTAGACCGAGATGAGCGTCTCCGACACGGACACGAAGGCCACATCGACGTCGTCCTCGCCCACCACCACGTCCTCGACGCCTTCGTCGGCACGAACCAAGGGGCGCGCCGAGCCTCCGTCGGCCTCAAACGGCTGGCCCAGGCGTCCTCTGTACGCGAGGATGTAGAACATGTTGCCGAAGGCGAGCATCACGAGGAGCATGATGACCAAAAACGAGCGGATGTCTAGAGCGATCTGCACGAGGCACAGGACGTACCTGTGAAGAAGCAGGGCGCCGTGGTGAGCGCATGCATGCATGGTCGGATATCTAGTGCGATCTGCACGAGGCACAGGACGTACGTGGCAAACTTCTGGTTGATCACTTTGACGAATTTCAGCAGCTCGAGGTAGAGCAACCCCTGGGTCACCGCAGCCAGTGGCGCCAGGTACTCGTGCTCGATCCGTACAGGCTGCGTGGCCATCTTGGCCGTGAGCGCGAGAGCGCCTACCAGGAGCAACCCGAGCAGATTTTGGAAGTCGGAGAGCCAAGCGAGGGCTGAGAGGGATTTGGACGGCGGCTCAGGCGCATCCGGCAGGTCCGCAGGCGTCAGGACGCCCTGTATCTGTGCGGCGTGCTCGCCGAGACGGTGCATCGAGAATGCCTGCAACAGCTCGCGCAGCAGCCGCACGCCACTGAGAGCCCCTACTGTGGCGACGAGCGCGCTGTCGAGCGGGCCGAGCGGGCCGTCATATCGCAATACACGCGGCCAGAGGGGTGTGGTGATCGCGAGCAGCGCGAGGATCCCCACACCGTCCAGGAGCAGGACGGCCATCGAGAGTGGCCGGGTGAGCTTGGCGTCGAGCACCGCCACGAAGAGATCGGCTCGGACGAGGCGCTCGGTGTCGGAGGCGCTGAGCGCGAGTGTTGCTGGGACGAGTCCATCGAGTGCGATCGCCTTCGCCTCGAGCGCATGCCGTTGCACGCGCGTCATCGGCGCTTCGGACACCTGCTCAATGAAGAAGATGGCTGCCTGCTGCGAGCGCTGCCCGCCCGCGCCAGCGCCCGATAACCGCCTGACCAGCCACGTGTTGTCGACGTAGTCGAGTGCCATGTGCTGTACCAGAATCTGTTGGACCGCCGGCAGCGAAACGAGCTCAGCACGCTTGGCGACACTAGGCATGTCGAGCACGGCTGCGACGATGGTAGATAGCGGCGGCTTGAACTTATGCGCCGACGGTGCTGACGACACTTCTTCCTGAGCTGCGCCGGCGTCGACGGCCTCTTCCGGCGATGCTGTCGTGAGCGTGGGTACCACCACGCCAGAGCCCACGCCGGCGCCCATGCCGGCGCCCACGTCAGCACCGCCGCCGGTGGCGGCGCGGGATGGTGTATCGGTCAGCACCACGGCGAGTCCGGCGGCGCGAAGGTGGCTGCTTGCGCTCCTGCCGCCAGCCTCTCCACCTCCACCGCCTGCTGCGCTGCTCCCAGCGGCGACGCCGCCGAAGGATGCGAGAAAGTCGAGCACGGGTACTCCGCGACGGAGGCGTCCAAAGAGTACCCTCTCGATCGCTTGCTTTCGCTCGCGCAGCCTCGCCAAGTTCGCGCCGCCGCCGACACTGCCGTCGCCGTTGCTGCCGCCGTCTCTCTTGCCGCCACGTTTGCTCGCTCTCGCATTCCTCCTCTCCGCAATCCTCTCTCGGATCCTTTCGGATGCGCTGCTCGCCGTGGGCTTGGCACCCACCCGAGTCCACACGGTAGGCCGGTAGAATGGCGCCGCGTCGAGCACGCCCCCCACAACGCCCCCGACTCCCCCAACGACGCCCCCCACGACAGAGCCAACGCCCCCCACAACGGCACCCAACGCATTGACCCCCCCCAGCCCCGTGCGTTGAGTGGTCAGCAGTGGACGGTTGCTGTTCATCGAGTTGTACAACGTCTCCTCCTCCCAGCAGTCGCGCTCCTTGCAGTACTGGAATTGCGCGCCGTGGCCGCACCAGCCGGGCACCACGCACCACGTCGGCGTCTTCACGATCACAGGAGGACCCTCTGGCCTCGCTCTCTCGTCCAGGCGGTGGCGGTGGTTGACGAGCTGGAGCTCGCCATTCACAAAGTCCGCAATCCAGTCCTCCGACAATAGGCCCCGCACACCTCCTGGTGTGCTGAAGCGCCCGTCACTAGCTATCGGCTCCTCCTCTACGCTACTCGGCTCGCGGACAACGATGGCGTCGAAGTCGGGGGCGTTCTCGTCCGGGTGGCCTATCCGCAGCGTGTTCTCACGCGCCTTGCTGAAGGTGAGAGTGACGCGATGGATGCCAATGATGATGGACTTTTGGGCCTTGGGGTTGCCCGTACGTGGGAAGCTGATGAGCTCCTCAGGCCCCTCGTTCAGCGAAACGTACGCGTCGCGGCTATTGTCGCCATTCGCATAGTGGAACTCAACCACGTACTCGCCCGGGGAGGGTACATGGATGCGCGTGAACGTGAGTGAACGGCCATGGCCCACCCGGCAGACGAGCGTCCCATCGAGCGCATGAACGTACCCACTACGCACCTCGACACCGCTCAAGAAATTGACGGGTGCGGCGGCGTCGAGCCTGCTCGCCTTCTTGCGCGCGCGCTGCGACATCATCGCTGGTACCACCTCCTCATGGAGGATGCGCTGCAGCTCCGCACTCGTCTGGGTCTCGAACTCGGCGAGGCTCGGGTCGAGGTCGAGTGGCTCATCGACACGGATCGCCTCGCCTAAGGCCTCGAAATAGGCTATCGCAGGGCCTGGCTGTGCTGAGCTCACGACGCGGAGCAACCACTCAATGAGCGGGGCGCTCGATTCGGTGAGCAGCTTGGAGCGCGTACCCGGCAGCCGCAGCAGCGCCAGCCACTCGGCGAGCTCCAGCTGAGAAGCCTCGAGCCGCTGGACGAGCTCCGAGAGGAGCGAGGGTATGGGAAGGAGCAAAGGAGCAAGCCATTGGGCGCGGGTGCTGGCGTCGACGGGCCGAGGTAGCCGCGTCGCGTGCTTCGCGACGGCGCTGAAGGCGAAGCTCGCCCGACGACTCCAGTACGCGCTTGGATCGCGGCCGTCGGTGCCCGGCGGCTCGATGAGCAGAAGGCTATCCCCTGTCGCGCGGCACGGGAGGCCCCAGACGCGCCCGTCGGGGGCACTTACGGCTCCCTTGAACTTCAAGAGCTCGGCGCTGCCCCCGAGCGCCGGTCCGACAGTCTGGATCTTGTGGGTGGGCGGGTCCAAGGTCATCACTTTGGTCGCTCCGCTAGGGAGCGCGTACATCTTGCCATCTTCGGCACGCACCGTCGAGCCCCACTTGGTGCCTTGAGCGTTCAACCCAGAGCCGAACTCAAGCACGTTTGCCTCCACCCACGATCCCGAGGTCATCGACGTCGTGCGCGCGCCCACATCATACGCCAGACGCGGCAGGTTGTCCACCTCGGCAGGGTGCACGCGCAGCCAGCGCACCGCACCCGCCGGTGCGGCATACAGGAGCCCATCCGCGCCCATCTCGACGCCTACAAAGTCGGCGCCGTTCCGGGCTCGGGTACTCGACCACGTCGGGACTTCGGGTCCGACGAGCTCAACGGCCTGCGTCGTGGGCGAGATCTTGAGTAGCCGGCGCGCCGCGTAGCACACGGCCCAGATGCACCCGTCGGGCCCGTTGGCTGCGCCCTCCCATTTCCCGAGGCCCTTGAGGGTCGGCCCGATGAGAGTGGTCTCTTGCGTGAGTGGGTCGATCATCAAGACGCGATCGTGATCGAAGGGGACGCAGTAGATGCACCCGTCGCTGCCGAGGCATGCGCCGAGCCACTTGCACGAGTCCGTGAGCCCAAAGCTCTCGCCAATGAAGCGGCAGCGCTCGCCGGCTCGCACATTCGCCTTCGTGTCCACCCGCAACACCCGATGCAAGCGCCCTGGAGGACAGTACAAGCAGCCGTCGGGGGCGAGCACGGCCGCGCTCCCAAACTTCTGATGCTCGACTGCGTTCGAGCCATCGAAGGTATGCACAATCTCGGCGCGCACGCACGGCCGTTCGCTCATGGCCTCCAGCTCGGCACCGCGCTCCACCTGCATCGGGTCGAATCGGAAGATGCAGGAGGCATCCTCCGGGATGGCGTACACCCAGCCGTCATGGCCCACCTGCGCTGCGGCAAACTTACCTGAGAGCGCGCGCCCGCCGCGTAAGACCGCAGATCCTGGCGCGCCGTCGAGGTACAGGTCAACGAGCCTCACCCGTGCCGACAGCTCGGCCGTGGGCGTGGCAGAAGGTGCGCCGGCAGAAGGTGGGCCGGCTGAAGCGGCGGCGGCTGAAGCGGCGACGGCTGATGCGGCGGTGGCGGTGGCGGCGGTGGCGGTGGCGGCGGTGGCGGCTGAAGCAGTGGCCGTTGCAGTGGCCGTTGCAGTGGCCACTGCAGAGACCCTGCGATCCGTGCCCACGGTGGCGGAGATCGCGTAGGCGTTCGTCGTGACCAGAGCACCGCGGGTCGAGATGGGCGGCAGCATCTGCTGATAGTGAGCAACCCCACACGATGCGAGGGCGTTGACCCAACGGTCGTAATCTTCCGAGGTTTCGGCGGCCAGAATGTAGAAGGCCATTTCGCCGATGAGACGGAAAGCGTGCTCCTTCTCCTGCCAGAGCGGCCCTGGCTGATGAATGCTGGCGCCTTGAACGTTGATCGGTGGATGGCGAGGCCGGTCCACCTCGGCATTGTCAAAGTAGGAAAGCTGACAGTCTGACGTGAGGACAAACCAGCGTCGCATCCAGCGCACATCTCCGAGTTTCCAGAGAGGGCCCGCGATGACCGTGGTCACCGTCGCCATCTACAGAGCGAGGAAGAGCATGCGAGGGAAACTTCCTTGCCAGGTGTGAAGAGTGCGTGTCGTGAACACGAAATTAGAACTGGACGTGAGATTGGGGAGGCCTAGGTTTTCGTGAGGCCAGGCTTCCATTGACGCCGCACTTTCCATTTTGAGTTGGCGCGGCGACGACGCGGAGACTGATTTAATGTCGAAGGCGAGCAAGAAGCGGCGAAGGCAGCAATTGGAGGGCGGCGCACCTGCGGCTCCCTCTTCGTCTTCCACTAGTCCTCTGGAACAACCACCAGCTACTCAGGGAAATGTGATGGCCACACGCGGGCTGTCGAAGACGCAAAAGCGCAAGCTGCAGAAGAAGCGCGCAGCCAAGAGACTTGCCGAGGAGCTACAGACTGGAGCCGCGGAGCAGCGCAGGCACAGTCGCGCGCAGGAAATCAAGGCAGCGCGGACACGGACGGCGAGCACGGCAACGGCCTTGGCAGTGGCACACGAAGACTCGCACGTCATAGTCGTCAACAAGGCAGCCGGCATGTTGTGCCATCCGAGCCCCGGCTATTGGGAACGCGGCACTGTCGTGCACGCGCTGCCCTCACGTGAGCGCCGGCCTGGCTTCTCGGCGATCGCTCCGGAGATGCTCGAAGCGCGCCAGGAGCCCACGGGCGAGGCGGACAGCTTCATCCCTCGCGCCATTGTTCACCGGTTGGATAAAGGTACCACGGGCGTGCTCCTGATCGCCAAGACGCCCGAGGCGGAGGCGCACCTCGCCGAGGCGTTCCGAAGGCGCACGATCTCCAAGCGGTACGTGGCGCTGGTGCAAGGGCAGGTGCGACTGAGCGCCACCAAGAGCGTCGCCGCGCTGAGCGAGAGCTCCATTAGGTTCGTCAATGAGAGCGCAATTGAGGTCAGTGCGCCCATCGACAAGGACCCCGAGCAGCCTGGAAGGATGAGGGTGCATGCATTGGGCAAGGCGGCTCGCAGCAGGGTGCATTTGCATGCGTGGAGCCCCGAGGCGCTGGTGAGCCTCGTCTCTGTCGAGCTCTTCACCGGCCGAACGCATCAAATCCGTGTGCACTGTGCACACGTGGACGCTCCGCTCGTGAACGACGACGTGTACGGGCGACCCGAGGACGTCAGTGCTGCACGGGAACGCTACGGGCCGCTCATGAAGGCGCGCCCGATGCTTCACTCGTGGCGCGTCAAGGTGGCGCACCCCGACCCGGGCAAGAAGGACGCACTCGAGGTGAGCGCGGCATTGCCAGAGGACATGGCCCGCATCATCCGGATGCTGTGGTCAGATCTCGGAACCGACCCCGCGGCGTGGCCTCTTGCGGCCATTCAACCTTAGTTCAGAGCTGTGAGACCTTGATGTTTGCATGCAACTTTCATTTTTTGGGACGTTTCATGGTTTTGCTTTTTTGGCGACTGTCTTACGACTGTCGTGAGTCGTCGTGCTCGTTCGTCATGTCGGGTACGCTCTCGAAACTCGAAAGTTGGATCTCGTCGGAGACTGCCAAGAAGGGCAACAAGGTCAAGCTGCAGCAGCCGCCACCCTCGGAACCCCCTGCCGGCGGCTCACAGCCGTCCTCGAACGGCGCCGCAAAGCCGAAGCCCTCTACTCAATCCGTCGCGCCGCCGGGACTCGGCTACGTGCTGCACTCTCGTGACGCTTTGCTCGACGCGATCGCAAGCAAGAGCCTTGACGCTCTTTCTGGCAAGCTCTTGAAATGGACTGGTCAGTCGACGTTCATCGACTTCGAATGTTTCCACACCCTAGCCTATGAGCTGCTTGGGGAGAAAGCATCGGCGGAAGCTGTGGACTCCATGTTTCAGCAGTGCCAGGAGATGTCTGAAGGAGACGATGGGCGGCTGCTTCTTGCCGAGCTCCACCGCCGCGCACGCCATGAGACGCAAGAAACGAGGTTGCAACACCTGACGCTGCGTGCCGGCAATGCCTTTGGAAACCGACAGCTGCAAAAGTTCGAGACCAACTACCGGGTGATGACAGACCGGCACGTGCGCACGCACGCGCGCATCGTCGTGGGCGAGCGCGCCGACGAGGAAGTGCAGCTTCGACGATACATCACCGCCCACCGCAACCTCGAGCGCAGCCGGATGAGGGATCGCACTGCTCGGACGGTAGACACTTATGAGAGGCTGCGGCTGCCGCGTCAGGGCGATCCGCGTGTGCAGCCGCCCCTGCGCTCGTCGATTTCGATGGGTTCGCTTGCAAGCCAGCCACGCCGAACCTCTGTGGGATACACCAATCCGGACGCGCCAGGCACCCTACGCCTTCAGGCTTCGTACCGAACGGCGGCCATGCACGCGGGTGCGGCCGTGCTGCCCCCTCTCGAGAAGCGCAGGGACGAGATCAACTTGCTGCCCCCTCTTTCGAGGCGCAGGGACGAGTCAAACATGCTACCCAGCAAGCAACTCAATGGTGGCGACTCGCCTGCTGCCTCGTGGCCGCAGATGGAGAGCTCGGTGGGCTTTACCGAGGTAGGTCCTCTCCGCCGGTCGACGTCGCACGTGCAGGCGGAGCCTCTGACAGTCAACTCGCGGGAGGCAGCCAAGCCGTGGCCTGCGATCGATTTGGTTTCGGAACAATATTTGGCCTCCTCGCGGCAAGTGTATGATTCCAGGGGGCCTACGGATGCGGGGCTGGCCGGTAGAGCCCTTTTCATTCGGCGGTAGGGATCCACGCTGAATTGTGACAAGGGCCAGCCCCTTGATTGTGAAGTCATTTTTAGCGGTTATCCCTACAGCCAAAGAAGGGTGTACATGTCTGTAAAAGGGCTAAATGGACAAAGTGGTCAGGAGGTCGACTCTTTGCCTGTGATGCCGTGCACAGCTGCGTTTCGCCTGGTTTCGCACGAAACATTCAAAATGGCTTTTTCCGCGGTTCACCTGTCGCATGCGACCGAGCCGACGACGAGTCGACAACGATGAGGGCGAGCTGATGGAACCATTTACCCAGCCCACCCAGCTCGTACCCGAGCCACCCATGCCCGAGCCAGCCGCGCCGGAGCCCGCTGCGCCTGCCCGTGCGCTCGCCACCAAGCGCCGCGGGTCGCCAGAGGCCGCCTTGGGCCCACGGCGTAATTCACTGCGCTCCTCCGATGTACAGCGCCACGCGGCGGAGAATGCGCCACCGCAGGCGTTGCCTGACGAAGCGGCCATCATCAGCGACAATAATTGCTCGGTCCTATTTTCAGGTGGCTATCGCCGCACTCTCAAGGCCATAGCGAGGCGTGAGGCGGCGGCGGCACGCAATGCGCCCAAAAAGGGCGCGCCCAAGGGCAAGGCCAAGGCCAAGGCCAAGTCAGCATGCGCCTGCTGTGTGGCCAGCCGCGTCGGGCAGTGCGTCTTTGATTTCACGGAGTAAGGGCATCCTACATGTATGCACCTGCTGCACCTCCGCGGCAGGATTTTACGTGCTGACGCCGCAAAACTGCGCGGCGTGCAGCGATCAACTATGTAATCCATGCAAGCATTATGGAGCATGCACATGGAGAGAGCGCATGAGAGATTGCCAGAGCCGATCGTGATGCCGCAGCAAATCGGTGCACTGCGTCGGCGGTCGCGATGCAGGCCTACACGATGCAGCTCCGTGCGCGCTCGACTGCACACGAACGCTACAGGAACATTGTGTTGATGTCACACGACTTGTGAGAGGAGCACCCTAGGGGTATGAAGATGATGTGGCCGGAGTAACTTAGACGTTAGAGAATGGGTGAGTCACAGTGACAGTCGCAGGGGCGCCTCGCGGTGAACAACACGGTTTGACTGTCATGGTGACTGTGCGCGATGAGCCCCTGGTGTGCTATATGCGGCATGTCCCTTGAACGGCGAAGCAATGACGTGCGCTAGACCGCCTGGAACAATTGAAGTATTGAACGTACTAAATGTACACCGGGACTTCCGACTTCGGTCTCCGCGCACGGCACACACGACACAGCTCCGACCATCCTCCCGCCGCGAGCGCGACCCGCGCGAGAGAGTAGCTTCGCGGCGCGGGCCGCTGCAGGGGCGATGCGTTGCAGGCTCTGGGTGGAGAGGTAGCGCTCAACATGGCGCTCATGCCGTCTACACGAAGCGACGGGCTCGGATCCACACGTTGACCGCAAATTTGGTGCCGAGCCTGGGCGGCTCGCCTGCATGCAGGCAGCGGAAGTCTCCCTTGGTTGGGGCGACCTCATCGTAATTGTCAAAGGCGAGCGCGGCGCCTCGGCGCGGCGCGACGCGTAGACCGAGCTCGCGGAAGGCGGTGGCGCCGCCGGTCTCCTCTGGAGGCAGCTCGTTCAGGTAGAGCAGCATCGTCATGCGCCGCTCGCCTCCGCGGAAGAGTTGATCCACGTCACAGACGTCAAAGAAGTCGTTGTGGAATTCGTACTCCTGGCCGGGCGAATACCTGACGTGACTCAGAGGTTGCATCACCCCGACGCATTGTTAAACATAGGTGAACGTAGGTATTCATGGTAATCATAGGTACTCAGTCGCGCACCTAAGGAATTGGAGCGGCTCGATCATACGTAATCATAGGTAATCATAGGTAATCATAGGTAATCATAGGTAATCATAGGTAATCATTGGTAATCATTGGTAATTATAGGTAATCATAGGTAATCACCTAAGGAATTGGAGCGGCTCGATGTTCTCCTCGGGGTAGCCAGCGAAGAGGGCGATGCGGCGGCGCACGCGGCGGAGCACTGGGTGGTTGGATGCTGTGAGGTACGACGTGGAGGAGGTGCGCACTGTCGAGCGGTAGGCGGCGATCGTGGGTGACGCCTGAAGGGTGGGCGTACCCAGCGCGATGAGAGAGGCCATCAGCATAGGCAATCAGAGGCCATCAGCATCACCTGAAGGGTGGGTGTACCCAGCGCGATGAGAGCGGCGGCCTCTTCATCAGTGATGAGTCCATGCAGCAGCCGCACCTTGGGTGAGCCATGCAGGCGCTCGATGCGCACCGCGTGCCCACCCGCTGGCGGCTCCGCAGCGGACGCTGCTGCCCCGCCGCCCTCGATGGACATTAGATCGCCGTTGGCGTCCAGCAGCACAGTTGCCTGCTCACCCACCTCGACAGGTTTGTTGAGAAGCCCCGGCGGGAACGAGAGGCTCGTGTTGCCGATCTCGGCGAGCATGGCATATAGCAGCAGCGGCGCGTCGTACTGTCCACACGAGTAGAAGCACTGCGCGAGGAAGTAGCCGTTGCCGCGCCGCCACTCTTGCTCGCACCGTCCTTGCGCCGCCCACGTGGCACAATCGCTCGCCATGTCCGCAGGTGGCTCGCGCTGGCAAGCGACCTGCTCGCTGCGGCACGCGCCCGGGCAGTGCACGCGCATGAAGGCCGTCACGCCTCTCTCTGGTGAGCAGTAGCCGCGCCGCGCCCACCCTGTGCACCGCGCGCTCAAGGACGCCTCCGCGCACGTATGGGCACAGCCGGCCATCGACTCGCCGTCGTCCACCTCGCAATCGCCCGCCTCCATGCGCTGGCGGCAGGACGCCGCATCTTCGGTGTCCATTTCGGCGGCAGCGGCTTTGACGGCAGTCTTGATAGGAACCCCGCCACTCTCTGACGACGGAGCTGCTTGTGGGGATGCAGAGATCATGTAGGCGATGCCGCCAATGCAGGCTGCGAGGCCTAGCGCTGGCACGAGAGCTCCAATCGGTGCTTTGGCTGCTGCAGGCTTACTGGGCTTGTTGGGCTTGTTGGGCTTGCTGGGCTTGCTGCCCAATCCTGCCCTTACCGCGGCGGACGTGCCCCTCGCCTCGCGTCGCTCGCTCATTTTTCGGACGTGCCCCTCGCCTTCGCCTCGGCCGCCTTCGCCTCGGCCACCGAGGCGCCCTGCAAATGGGGTGTGAACTGCACTGTTATTACTACGGGAATTCCGGACTACTGCGAGTGACCGATCTGGGCGCGGGGGCGTCGTGCCTAGGCGTATGGTCCGGCTGTCCTTGGGTTGCAACCCCTGTAGATCCCCTGTATGCACCCCTTAGTCGACAACATGGTCGAAAATTGGTCGTATACTTCAGACTCGGCACGTCACGGTGTGCTTTGTGGCGCCCACTATGCATGCGCATACCCTCGCGCAGCGCTCACAAGGTCCTGCTCTACGGAGCCGATCATCGTAGGCTCGCATCGCAGCCGAGCAACGCATGGATGATCTCGATGAAGCATAGCATCGGCGGAGGTACCCCTGGCGGTTTTCGCGGCCCACAGCCGGCTACGGTGAAGGTAGGCGAATCGCATAATAATAACAACTCGGCATCGGCATCCTCATCAGTCTCCGGCTCAGCTCTGCAGGCTAGCCGGATGAGACCGCGGGGCCCACGGATGAGACCGCAGGGCCCGCTGAGCGCCGTCGAGTTTGTATCGAAGCCATCGCACGCCTCGAGCTTCAGCATCTCGTACGAGCGCTGCCTTTCGCGGCTGGCAAAGTTACGCATCCGTTGGGCCGCGCACCAGTCAGCTCTCATAGATGCTCGGTCTAGGCGTTCTGCGTGCTTCAAGGCGCTGAGCGCTCTGCTCATGGAAACGCTATCGAGACACGGCGATCCGTTGCATCCAGGATTGGTCTTCCCCGTGGGTTCAGTCGACTCGTTGGTTGCCGCGAACGGAGCCAGCATCGCGCCGGCGCGGCGCGCGCGGCGCGAGCCCTTGATGAGGAGGGCGACTTGATGGTGGGTTTGTCAAAGTGCCCGATACAAACTCTTCGATACAAACTCGTTTGTCAAAGTTTGTCAATTTGGATCTCGAGGTCAGCATCTCGAGCCTCCCCGACTCAAATTACTTTACGTCATTCTCGCGACGGTATCGGGGGTCCTCGATACATGTTACTGTTCCGGTCAATCTCGTCAGCCGACCGTCGGCGCCTCGTAGTAGTTGTAGAAGAGCGGGTTGAGCTCACCGACGGCGCCGCCGCGGCGCGCGATCGTGAGGGCGCGGTCGAAGGCGTCCGACACGAGCACATCATCGAGCGTGGCCGCGCGCTTGTTGCCTAGGCCTTCGCGGTCGAGCTCGGCCCACATGTGCGTGATCTTGTTCTTCTCCGCGCGATACACAACCACGAGGAGCATGCCCTTGGCGGGCCGTCGGCCGGCGAGGCCCATGCGCTCGAGGATGGCACCCGAGAGTGGCTCGCCCTCGCACTCGCCGCCAACGCGCAGCCAGTCGACGCTGAAAGTCACATGTTGGATCCCCTGACGCACACTCTGCTGCGGCGCGAGGAAGACGCGCAAAGTCACCTCGAGCTCCGACGGGCTGCACCGCCTCGAGAGCCACGGCAGCTGCGCATCAAACCACGCCTGAAGCGAGTCGAAGAGCGCCGTCTTGGGCGCGCCGCCCGCTGGCCTCGGGGGTGCGCCTCCCGCGCTAGGCGCCGTCTTGGGCGCAGAGAGCGCCGACACGCGCAGCGAGGGCAAGTCAAACAGGTCCATGTACCTGCGGAGAGAAGGCACTCAAATGATCATCAGATGGCAATCCGTTGCATTCAATCGCAATCAACGGCAATCCATGACAATCTCCGGCAAGAATTCGACGCAATCAATTTCAATCAACGGCAATCAATCGCAATCAACGGCAAGAATTCGACGCAATCAATCGCAATCAACGGCAATCAATCGCAATCAACGGCAATCCATGGCAATCCCGGGAAAGAATTCGACGAGGTCCGTAGCTTACCGGTCGACCTTGCGTATGCTCGGAGGCATGAGGAACACCTCCCGTGTCCAGTTAGCGAGCTGGGCCGCCGTGAGCACCATGCCCGCCTTCTCCGCCTCCTCGGCCGCCACGTGCAGCGGCACGTCCTTGTGGTAGCCCACGCCCTTGTCACTCGCCTTGAAGCAGTAGCCTCGCTTGGGACCGAGCCATGCGCGGCATCGGATCAAGTCCTCCGTGCTCGAGAGCAGCGCCGCCAGCGCATCTTTGGGCTCCTCGTCATCGCCCTCGTCATCACCAGCCGCCTCCTCGTGCTTCGCCTCATCGGCTTCCTCTGCCTCAGCGACGCGGGCGACGTCGAAGCGACCGCAGCTTACCTCGAGTGCCACAGCCTGTGCGTCGGCGCCGTCCATCGGCGCAATGCGGCTGGCTGGCACGCCCTCCTCGACGAGGCCTTCGTCGACGTACTCAAGCGTATACGTACCATTGGCGGCCTCGCCCACGATCAGGGCTTCATCCCAATCGCCGAGCCCTTTGAAGTTGCCGAGCACAGTGTCGCCCGCAGCGTACTTGGCACTGTTGCTGCTGCTCGCGGTCGTGCCGGCTTCGGGAGGCTGCGACGCCGAGGTGCGGATGCGATCGATCGGCACGCCCTTTTCAATCAGGCCCTCCTCGATGTACTCGAGCGTGTACGTGCCATCGGCAGCAACACCGACGATGATCGCCTCCTCCCAGTCCTCGTCAGTCTCCGCCAGTCCCTTGAAGTTGCCGAGCACAGTATCGCCGGCGAGAGCTGCAGGGCGCATCGGCTCGAGCTCTGAACGCTTCGGCGCGGGCTCAGATGCAGGTGCTTCTAAGGTGCGCTTGAGCTTAAGCCGTGCCGCGACGGATGTGGCGATTGACATCGCGAGGGTTACGCGCAAAGTAATTAATTACTGTCGGTAATTCAACTTTATCGCGTCTGTCGTGTGAACGTACACAGACGAACCTCACGACCGGTACCACACGAAACACAGACTGACGCTGCTGTCGCGTGCGTCGCGCTCGGTGGACTAAATCACCGGCGGTTATTGTGTCAGTCAGTTGTGCCAGCAACATCGCCGAGTATGTTGAGAGTTGCGGTCGCGGCCACTCCCGCGCTCACCACTCCTCCGTCTCATCTCAGACAGTCAGATCACCGTCTGCAGGTCACACCCAGCCGCAAGAGGGCCATGAAGAGGGCTCTTGGAAGCGACCAAGAAGCGGACGGTCGAATCATTGAACGTTAAAGAAGGTCGAATACCAGACGGCTGCGGACTCCTGTCGTATTCACTTCTCTCCTGCAGTACTGCTGCCAGCGCTCACCCTCCTCTGCAGTAGGGACCCTGCAGACCCTCTACTGGGGTCTGCCCTCCCGGGCGTCCCGGGCATAGCCTCTCGGGTGCCACTTCCGGATGGCTGTGCCGCGCTGCTTCCGTTTGCTGCGCTCGCAAGTGTTGCGGGGCCGCCGGCCCCACCTTTCGCCGTTGCAGCTTGCGCTCCACCTTTATCTGGTTGCCGTGGAGGCGGCGACTTTCGGCCGGAGCCACCACTACATGTGGTGGCGTCGGCTTCGCGGGGCCGTGGCGGCGCCGAAAAGCGTGGATCGCGAGGTGTGGTGGACACGATGAGTTGACCGCGCGGTGTTTTCGCTGCTGCTGCTGCCGCCGCTGTTGCTGCTAGAGGTAATGGCGCACAGGCGCCTGGCACAGGTGCGCTTGGTGGCGTTCGTGTTGTGATTGCTGGAGGTGATGGCGCACCGGCACCTGGCACGGGTGCGCTTGGAGGCGTCCGTGTTGTGATCGCGCCGCCTGCAGGCGGACTGCCTGTGCGACCACCAGCGCTGGCGGGCCTTGCTCCGCGTGCCGTATTAGGCGCAGGTAACGTGCCACCTGCATCTCCAGATGGCGTTGGCTCTCCCAGAGCGGCTGCAGCTTTCGCTACGGCGGCAGCACCCGGAGGCATCCCCTTTGGCATTAACCTTGCCGTCAAGGATCCGCCGTTGGGAGAAGGAACCGGCGCCGGCGCGGAGGCGATGTGCGGCACCTTCACTCTCACTCCGCCCGGCTTGCCGCCACCCTGGAATGCAGGAATTGATGCGGCAATAATGGTAGCAGCATTCGGATCATTAAGCTGCAGAGCGGCGTGGCGCTTCATCCATAGCTTTTGCTCTTCATCCAGCCGGCGCTCGAACTCCTCGTGCTTCTCCCTGCGTCGCATCTCTCGCTGTTGTGCCTCCTCGATGAGCTCCTCGAGCTGCGCGATCCGTGCATCCTTGGCTTGAGCCTGCAAATCCCGCTCCGCGAGCTCAGTCTGCAGATGCGTAATCTGCGCTGCTTGTGCGGCACTCTGCTCCTCAAGCGCCTGCATGTGCTCGCGATCCTTAGCTCGCACTGCTCGTGCAGACTCCACCCTGAGAGCGAGGTCACTTACTGCAGCAAACATGATGGTGACCTCATCGTCCGCTGCCGATGGACCGGCTTGAGACTCGGCTGCGGCGGACGCTGCCTGAGCGGGCTTTTTCATACCCATCTGTACGGACGGGCAGCCTCTGCGCCCAGCAGGTTGGATGGAGCCCGCGTGGACTGGCAAGCGCCCGGTGTCCTCTTGTTTTTCGTACCGGTACCGTTACAGTACTGTGAGATGATGACTTCAACAATTGTGTCTGTGCGCTTGGGGTGACTAATACGTGCCTTCTGTTAGTAGTGGTCATGGTAGTGGTGTAGCTTCCGCTGATATGGAGACTTGTACCCGCCGTGTGAAATCATGACGTTCGTCGCGTCCCGGCGTCAACCAAAGGTCCAAAGCCCGGCGTACTATACGCAGCGTCGGGTGCGTATAGGCAAGTAGGTGCGTATACCCACCCCACGCCGCATATAATCATATGCGTAAAGACGCGGCGGTGGGTGCGTATACGCGGGTGGGTGCGTTTACGCACCCCAGGGTGCGTATAGAACGCAGCGTAGGTGCGTTTTCGCGAGCGGTAAGGTGTGTATACACAGCGGGTGCTAATTCCGTATACGCACCCCCTCGCGTATACACTGGTTTCTGCGTTCATATGCAACCCCGACCGCGTAAACGCAGGAATCGACGAACCGTAAGAATGTCGGCCGGGAACCCAACCTGACTATGCTATACGCACACATGTGATTGGCGTTGTGATCCCGTCATCCGGGTTACCGGGTACGCTCATGTTTTCTAATCGTACAAGGTAATAATCGTGTGACTACTTGCAAGTTACTACTTCTGGTGCTGAGTAGTAGAGGACCACGCATTCTTATGGCCCAATCTAGGATCGGGCAGCCCGAGCCACGTTTGCGGCGTCCAGGACCGCATGCGCCAGCACGATGCAGTGACTAGCGAGTAGTTGCACAGGTCCAAGGCGAGCTTTGATGGCACCAAGATGCTGCATGGCATCCTGCTCCTCCTGCGTGAAGCCCACGTGATCACCAACGACGAGGACCGTCCGAAAGCGCCCTGTGCGAAGGCCGCTGACGCCCTCACTGCGATCAGAGTCTGCCACAGGCTGCTGCTCGGGCTGCTCGGGCTGCTTGGGCTGCCCAGCAGATAGCATGCCGGCATGCTCATTACCAGCGTCAGTGACAAGCTGCACGAAAGGTGCACCTTGCTCGTCCAACACGACGAGGAGCACACGGTCGTCACCACTGATGGCCTCTGAACCGCCCGCGTTGCCATCGCCTCTTCGGGCTCCGGTGGCTCCGGTGGCTCCGGCTCCTCGCCTGTAAGTCGCACCGAGGATCGCTCCGAGGCGGTTTCCGATGGCCTCGTCCTCCCTCGATGCCATGGAGCCGTGGAGTGCCCAACCTGGAGGCGGCTCGAACTGCCCGCCCTGCCCGCTCCGGAGCGTCTGCTGGATAGCCACCGCGAGTCTCCGCTCATCGGGGTACAGCCCTTTGACGAGGGCGCCATCGACACAAATGGTCAGCCCAATCTCGCGAAGCAGTAGCCAGAGCCGTACGCTGCGTCGGATGCCGTAGCTCACGAAGAGTGCTGCGGCCACGCAGCGGGCCATCACGTCGAGCCGCCCGTTGGGCAGATCGTTCAGGTTGATCTGCCCCTCACCGAGCCGCGCGCTCGTCCCGTGGCAGAGCACCACAATATCCCTCCGGTCGCCTGGCAGCTGCGAGCGCTCCAGCTGCGCGGGTCTGATATCGGCCTGGAATGCTTTCCAGATGCGCCCACTCGCGCGCGCGGTGATGGCGGCCGCCTGGCGCGTCTGGAAAGCGTACTCGGAAGCCGTACTCAGCCGCGCCTCCAACCAACGCGTGCCGACCGTCCTGTTTTGCAGCGCCTCCACGACATCGCTCGCAGTCGTCCGCCCTTCCAATTCGAGTCGCAGCAACACACGGCCCGTGGTTCGAGCACGCTTATCGAGCGGCAGCATCGCTTCGACGATGTTGCACATTGGCAGCATCGGACGGAGAGCAGCCACTGCCTCATCGGCTCCCAGCTCCCAAGGTATGCCGTGCACGTGCACAAAGTGCTCAAATGGATATTCGAGGACAGGTGCCAGTACTCGTACTCGAGCGATCGCTCGTGCAGGCAGCCACGCCGAACTCGTGCCCGCACCTGCGACCGCGGCCAAGAAGACCAGAGGAGACGTCATAGACTGCGAAAGCCGGTGTGAACTCAGGGCTGTTAATAAAAACTCACTCCGCCCTCTGTCCTTTAACTTCGTGCTCCGACCTCACGGCGTCGTTTGCAAGCTTCTCCAACGCCTCCCAATACAGCGGGTCGCAGCCAAGATCATTGTGGCCGCGGCCGTCGAGCAGTGTCACACGGGCGTGTGGACAGCAGCGCTGCAGCAGCTCGATCTGAAACCTCGGGACGATGGAATCTTGCGCCCCATGCAGGAGCAGCACTGGCAGCGCCGTGCGCCCGATGGCCCTCATCTTGCCCTGATTCTCGAGCAGCCCCACCGTGCGCAGCCCGCCGGGCACGGTGGGCCGTCCCGCGCTCTCGCCACCATCATCGTCCACGAGAGACGACTCCCAGTGTCGAACGGAAGCGACGGTGCTATCAAGAAGGAGTCCCTTGAGGGACGGGAGCCCAGCCATGCGATACGACGCGAGTACAGAGTTGTTCAAGTTGTGCGAAGACGACGGCACGCGAGTCGAGGGCGAGAGGAGCTGGGCGCTCGTGCAAGCGCTGTGCTGGGCTCTCGTGCAGTGCACGAGGAGGCTAGCAGTCAGATGGATGGCGAGATGACCTCCAATCGAGCGGCCGAAGATGAGCATAGGCAACTGAGGTGGGAGCCCTATCAACAGAGCCCCGAGGCCGCTCACATCTTGCCAGGCGCCCGCCGTAGCAAACTGTTCCACGTCTGAGAGCATCGCCGTCAGCGCCGGCTCTCCAGTCGAGCGACCGTAGCCTCTCATCTCGACGACGACAGGTAACAGGCCGAGGGAGTGCAAGCGAGGAGACAGCTGGGCGTAGTCGTCGGCACACTCGCCGTTGCCGTGAAAGCAGAGGAGAAGGGCTCGAAGGCTCGAGTTCGAGGCGATCGGGACAAAGGCGCTCGCTCCAAGCTGTGCCGAGTCGTCCGCTGTGCGCAGCGTCGTGTCGATGCGACGCACGTGCGCGTTGTGGGAGGAGCGAAGCGCCGCTGAGCGAGGAGGTGCAGGAAAGAGTTGTCGTAATCGCAAAGGATGATCGAGCCACGATTCAGTCAGCACATGAAGCTGCTGCATTTCCACGCGAACCGCCATAGCCGCGTCGCGCGCGCATGCAGCAGAGTAGCAGCGCCGCGCCGCCGCAACTGAGCCCATGCACAAGTGGCATCTCGCACGGAGCACCAAGAGAGCTGTTTGAGGATCCTGAACATTCGGGAGAATCTGTAGAGCGTTGCTAAGCTGGAGGTGGTCGAGTTGCACCAGCGCCGCCACGGGGTCGTCGTCCTGCAAGAGAGACAGGATGGACTGGACTTCTTCCATGAAAAAGGAAAGAGAGTCGCGCCGTGTTGAGCATGCAGGTCGGATAGCGAGACGCTCGGAGATCGTCCGCGGCGAGCGCAGCCGGTGGCAATGGGGCGAACCTGATCTCAACAAAAGACTGAACGGTTATTGACGAAACTCTATCCTGAGGCCACCAATGTGACGTTTTCACGACTCTTGCCTTGTTCCGGTTACCAAGTTGTCCACTAGCCCGCACCCTCCCCCTTCCCAAGGGGCTCGATTCACTTATAGGCGGATTACCTAAAATCAAGTGGGTGCCAGCTGAGCGCGGGCCGCTCCAGCACAAGGCCGCGCTACTCATCGGTGTTGAGCACGTGCTCGAGCGCGGCCTCGTAGGTCACGAGGCAGTAGCCGAGCTCGGAGCGCGCTGCTTGCGGCTCCAAGTAGTTATAAGCGTGCTTGAGCACCGTGTAGGCGTGAGGCAGCTCGGCGTGGATGACGACGAGGACCATCACGGGGAGAAGGACGTCCGCGCTCACCACGTCCTCGGCCAACGCCGCGCAGTGCACCTCGACCGCCTTCACGGCCGCCGCGACGAGCATGGCATAGTCCACGGAGGCCTGGGCGTAGCTGAGCGCGCTGAGCGCCTCGAGCGCTGCCGCGAGCGGCGTGAGTACCGGTAGGCCGGTAGTTGGATGCGCCTCAACGTACCGGCCTACCTGGAGCTGCTCTGGCGAGCGCTGTCGAAGCCGACGCTGCTGCCGCACGAGTAGCTCGTCCTCCAGCTGGTATTCGGCGAGGGCGCAGCGCAGCAGGCAAGGCTCAGCCATCGGGAGCAGCACGCGCCCCATCAAGTGCTCGGCTACTGGTAAGAAGGAGCTCGGCAGACCGCTGGCCTGCTGCAAGCGTTGAGCGAGCTCTGAGAGCATCGGAAGCACCAATTCCCGACGTGCCTGGGTCCGTAGGCGCAGAGCTCTCACGCGCTCGACATGTCGCTCGTGCGCAGCCTCGTCCTCCTTGGCTGTCGCATCCGCCACGCCGCCTGCCATGCTTGCCACGCCTGCCATGCTCGCCACGCCTGCGACGCCTGCGACGCCTGCCGCCCCCTCGTCC
>Ga0209550_10001892_pt1 | contig 20191 bp, 18 predicted proteins | sample LauGreSuBDMM15SN_2_FD_187567 | JGI IMG/M metagenome (GOLD analysis project Ga0209550, IMG submission 187567) | Freshwater lake microbial communities from Lake Michigan, USA - Su13.BD.MM15.SN (SPAdes) (version 5) | ecosystem: Environmental > Aquatic > Freshwater > Lake | place: Lake Michigan... | reverse complement strand
CCCACTACTTTATTTAAGCGGCTACGATCGACGGCATCTAAAATCTGTGAGGCATGATCATTCGAAAGATGACCATAGGGCCCACTGATACGAGACTTCAAAGAATGTGGATAAGATGAGTCCGCCAACATCTGGCTATCATGATTACATTCCAACAGCAGCGCATCACACAGCCCCAAGGTAGCCACGACATGCGGCGTCGGCATGCCGACATCAGTTAACACACCCAATCGCCTTAGACCGTCGCTTGCAACGAATTGCAGCGGCTCGCGTGCATCATGCGGCACTGTGTAAGGTTGCAGTGTTAACTCACCGATTATGAAGGATGCATTATCGCGACAAAGACGAATATCAACTCCGTCAGATTGCGTGATCACCGCTTGCAAAGTGCCGTAGCTAATCCAGACCGGAATGGCGTAACGACGCGCGAGTTTAAAGACGCCACCGACATGATCAGAATGCTCATGGGTGACCAGAATACCTGCAAGAGTGGAAGGATCGCACTGCAGACGCTGTAAGCGGCGCTCGGTTTCTTTTAAACCGAAGCCGCAATCGAGCATGACGGTAGTGTTACCTGAGGAAGACGAAATCAGGAGCGCATTACCTTCGCTCCCGCTTCCCAAACTAGCAAATCTCACCTAAGCACCTGCTTAGGCTGCACAGACTGGAACTTCACTTCAGTTGTTCATTGAGCAGTGAAAGTATGCGTGTTGCATTGTCTGCTGAAGTGACATTACCTTTGTCATCCGTGACGCTAACACGCGTGGTGCTGCCGGTTTCTTTGACAGCGATGCGATAACGTACAGCAGTTTTTTTGTCGTCTTTCGAACTACCAAACCATTTTGAGAAAAAGCCTGGTTCGCTAGATTTGTTTTGTGCATCATTTGCTTGATCCACATAACGCACAAAATACAGACCACGACTACGGTCACGATCTTCTACCGTAAAGCCGACTCGATCAAGTGCTAAACCTACACGACGCCATGCACGATCAAAGCCTTCTTCAATTTTTACAAATGATCCAGCCTGATCTTTTTCAATTTGTGCTTTTGGTCGCTCTGGTTTTGCAGAGGCCAAAGCAGCTTTCGCGACTTTTTGATCTGTGCCCAACCTTGCCATCAAACGACCCAAGAACTCTGCCTCTAACTCTGGATCGGAAGCACGTGCCGTCCACATGGTGCGTTCTTTCATTTGACCAGTGAATACTTCTTGCGCGCCACGATGGCTAATGAAAATTTCTGTGCTGCCGTCTGCATTGCGTTCCAGACGTGTGCGGAATTTGTCACGCTCACCGGTGGAATACAGAGAATCTAATACTTTGCCTATGGTGTTACGAATAACGTCTTGTGGGATTTTGGCGCGGTTTTCAGCCCAATCGGTTTCCATCACACCTGCATCAGGTACTTCAGATGCAATCAAAAATCCAGACTCTTGCCAGAATTCTTTCACGCGTGGCCACAGTACTTCAGGAGATTGTTTGACGACCAACCAACGCTGGGTACCGGCACGTTCGACGCGAATTTCTTTACCAGAGACAGGTGCAGCTACTTCTGGTGTCGCACTCGAACCCGTATTGACGCCACGTTGCGCGTTGTAATTGGAAGCAGTGGCTGAACCACGCTTGCTATCAGGGATATCGTAACGATTATCACCTTTCATTTGAGTCAGATCAGGCGGGACTTCGAGTCCGCCTTTTTTGCTGGCTGGGGTGGCGCTCTTGTAATCGATTTTATCGGGCTCTAGCATGTCGCTAACACTGCTACAGCCTGTGACCCCCGCTAGAAGACAGGCAATAGCGATAAAACGAAATGGGAAAGAAGCTTGCCTGGTCGAACTCTGAAAGGTTGTGGTCATATCAAAACGAAAACATTCGAGGTAAATTAAACGACTCATTGTAATACACCGGCTTCACGCAGGGCAGCACGCACGGTCTCATGATAAGACTCAGCCATATTCACCAAAGGTAAACGTATTCCGGCTGGTATCTTACCCATCTGCGTTAAAGCCCATTTGACCGGCACAGGATTAGGTTCTACAAATAATTTGTTATGCAAAGGGATGAGACGATTATTAATCACAATCGCTTCAGTCACATGTCCTGCAATTGCGGCTGCACATAGCTCATGCATGGCGCGTGGTGCGACATTGGCGGTGACTGAGATGTTGCCCTTGGCACCACAGAACATCAAGGCCATCGCCGTTGCATCATCGCCAGAATAGATCGCGAAAGAAGAAGGTACTAAACGTAGTAATTCTGAACCTCGGCCTATGTTGCCAGTTGCATCCTTCACACCCGCAATACCAGGCACTGCAGCAAGTTTGGCTATGGTTTCATTGCTCATGTCAGCCACAGTACGGCCGGGCACGTTATAGAGAATGACGGGTAGATCAACTGATTCAGCGATTTTCTTAAAATGCTGAAACATGCCTTCTTGTGTAGGACGATTGTAGTAAGGCACAACCTGTAAAGAGGCATCAGCACCCACACTTTTTGCAAACTGGGTTAATTCAATGGCTTCAGCGGTTGAGTTGCCACCCGTACCCGCTATCACAGGAATACGACCTGCAACATGCGCCACGGTGGATTTAATCAACTCGCAATGCTCTTCCACGCTGACAGTAGGCGATTCGCCCGTTGTACCAACAATGACGATGCCGTCAGTTCCTTCTGCGATATGCCAATCGAGAAGTTGATGCAGAGTCGGCATATCCAGACTGCCGTCTTCATGCATAGGGGTGACTATCGCAACTATGCTGCCCTTGATCATGTTTGTGCCATCACAAAAAATCGAAAGCGTGATTGTAGCGGATAGCCATGCCAGACGGCACATCTGATGGCATAGTTTTTATAAGAATAAGATGCAAAGGACTCTGGCCGCAGCAATCTCAAGGTTCATTCCAAACTGAGCTGTTGGACTGAGAAATTCTCGCTATGCTTGATCGCGCAAATTCGTTGCACCATAGCCGGCTTGGGATGGCTGACATAGCCATCTTCAAACGCCAACACATGAAAACCCTGTGCTGCATGAAGAATGGCAGACAATTCACCGTGAGCGAGTAAAAAATCTGGATTCGAAGGTTTGCCGAATTGCGCATTACCCTCGGCGAAGGTTTCATAGATCAAAACCCCACCAGGGGCAAGGCTGTCCAACATGGCAGGAAATAATGGGCGATGCAAATAGTTGGTCACCACAATGCCTGCAAAACGATGCGAGGCAAAAGGCCAGTTTGCATGCTGACTTGCTGTTTCAGTCTCTAGATCGCACTCAATGCAGGTAATTGAAGGATGTTGAATTGTTGCCAGTACAGCAGCATCACGATCACAAGCTAATACTTTGTATCCCAATTCTGCAAGCAGGCGCGCATGACGTCCACCACCACTGGCACAGTCCAGTACTAAGCCTTGCGGAATATGGGAAGCAAAACGCTGTACCCAAGCAGAGGCTTGCACTTGGCTTAAGTGAGATGTCATAGCAAGCAAATTAGTTGTAAGACAAGCCCATTTCTTCACGCACATCACGCATGGTTTCTTGCGCATGTTTACGTGCTTGATCACAGCCATCTGCAACAATTGCACGCACTAATGAAGGATCATCGAGATACTGTTGTGCACGCTCTCGCATAGGTTCTTGTTCTTTTAAAATAGCATCCACGATAGGTTGTTTACATTCTAAACAACCTATACCTGCAGATTTACATCCTTTTACCACCCAGTGTTTTGTTGCTGTGTCCGAATACACTGTGTGAAATTGCCAAACTGGGCATTTTTCAGGATCACCTGCATCAGTGCGACGCACACGAGCAGGATCAGTCGGCATGGTGCGCACTTTCTTAGTCACCGTTTCCGTATCGTCACGCAACGCAATTGTGTTGCCATAGCTCTTAGACATTTTCTGTCCATCTAAGCCAGGTAAGCGTGATGCTTCCGTGAGCAAGGCTTGTGGTTCAACCAGAATCAGTTTACGACTACCTTCTAAATAACCAAATAATCTTTCTCTATCGCTCATAGAGAGATTTTGCGCATCATCGAGCAAAGCTTTGGCCTGTTCAAGCGCATCATCTTTGCCCTGCTCTTGATATTCCGTGCGCAATTCGTTGTACAGCTTGGCTCTTTTAGAGCCTAGCTTTTTCACTGCTTCACGCGCTTTCTCTTCGAAATTCTTTTCACGTCCATACAGATGATTAAAGCGACGTGCAATTTCACGCATCATTTCTACGTGCGGTACTTGATCTTCACCAACTGGCACCATACTAGCGCGATAAATTAAAACATCGGCTGCTTGTAATAAGGGATAGCCAAGAAAACCGTAAGTCGCAAGATCACGATCAGCAAGTTTTTCTTGTTGATCTTTATAAGTAGGTACACGCTCTAACCAACCTAAAGGTGTGGACATAGAAAGCAGCAAATGTAATTCTGCATGCTCAGGTACTTTGGATTGAATGAAAATCGTTGCTTGTGAAGGATCTATACCTGCTGCTAACCAATCAATCACCATATCCCATGTGCTGGACTCGATAATCGAGGGATCATCATAGTGCGTGGTGAGTGCATGCCAGTCAGCGACAAAAAATAAACATGGATGCTCGGATTGCAACCTCACCCAGTTTTTTAACGCGCCGTGATAATGACCAAGATGCATAGCGCCAGTAGGACGCATGCCAGAAACAACACGATCGGGATACATAGCAGAATCAGTTCAAAAGAGATTTAAGGGGATAAATAAGTAGACTTAATAAAAAATATGCGCCACCCATAACTGGCTTCATCCAGTAGTGCAGCAAATTCAACATCATCAATCCAAGCACGATGAAAAAACCATATGGTTCAATGCGCGCAAATTTAACGGCATAACGCAGTGGCAAAATGCTGGTCATGATTCTTCCACCATCCAAAGGGGGTAAAGGAAAAAGATTAAAAGCAAATAAAACTAAATTAATAAAAATACCGGCTTTTGCAACTTTAAAAAAATAATCTTCCTCACCTAATCCGAAAAGATAAAATGAAAATAATACAATCATCCACATCAAAGCCATGACGAGATTAGCTGCCGGCCCCGCTAAGGCCACCCATGCCATATCACGCTTGGGATTGCGTAAACGCGAAAAATCAACAGGAACCGGCTTAGCGTAACCAAAAATAAATGGACTGCTTGAAAGTGCTAAAACTAGCGGTATCAAAATAGTGCCAAATAAATCTATATGCTTAGTAGGATCTAAGCTCATCCGACCTTGGGCGTAGGCTGTCAGATCGCCAAAATGCTTGGCTGCATAGGCATGCGCTGCTTCATGCAAGGTAATCGCAAAGAGAATAGGCAGAGCGTTGACTGCAATTGCTTGGACTATATCGTTCATTGGCTCGATTTTATCAGAGGGAACCGTTCAAACACCGACTTATGCAAACAAGCCTATAGACCCACGTCCCTCACGCAGCACCACTGGCTCAGATCCAGTCAAATCCACCACCGTGGTGGGTTCTAGACTGCAACCACCACCATCAATCACACAATCTAATTGCTTTTCTAGATACTCACGAATTTCTTCGGGATCATTCAGCGGCAATACCTCACCCGGCAACATCAGGGTCGTGCCAATTAAGGGCTGACCTAATTCTTCCAACAGCGCTTGCGCTATCGCATGCTGTGGAACACGTAAGCCTATGGTTTTGCGAGAAGGATGAGAAAGCCGTCTAGGTACTTCTTTGGTGGCTTCGAGAATAAAGGTATAAGGACCGGGCGTGGCAGATTTCAACAAACGATACTGACGATTATCTACCTTGGCGTAATTCGCAATATCGGATAAATCACGACAAAGCAAAGTCAGGTGATGTTTGTCATCAATTTCTCGTATGCGTCGTAAACGTTCAACTGCATTCTTATCATCGAGATGACAAACCAAGGCATAGCTAGAGTCAGTCGGTAAAGCGATGATGCCACCTGCATCCACAATCTGTACCGCTTGTTTGATTAAACGGTGTTGCGGATTATCAGGATGGATTTGGAAAAATTGGCTCATTCGTAAAAATAAAGATACTTATAAAATTTTGATTAAGCTGTGTTGCGGATTATCAGGGTGGATTTGGAAAAATTGACTCATTCGTGAAACTTAATACGCTTATAAAAAAATACGACAGCCAGTTGGCTGTCGTTCATAAAGTAAGCAGAGAAATTAATGCGGTCTCTGCAATGCGGCAATTCTTTCTTCTAGCGGTGGATGCGTAGCAAATAAAGAAAAGAATCCACCTGATTGCGCAATACCAAATGCAGCAACTGACTCAGGCAAATGACTTTCCTGCATATTCCGCAATCTAGCCAACGCATTCATCATAGACTGCGGCCCACCGAGCAAGTGCGATGAACCAGCATCAGCGCGAAACTCACGATGACGTGAGAACCAAGCCACTATCATCGAGGCCATGATGCCGAACACAATTTGACAAACAATCACTGTGATTGTGTAGCCTATGCCAGGTGCATCATCATTATTGCGAGATAGCGCTCTATCGACTGCATAGCCCACTATACGGGAGAGAAAAATCACAAAGGTGTTCAATACACCTTGAATCAAGGTCAGCGTCACCATGTCGCCATTTGCAATGTGAGCAATCTCATGGCCTAACACTGCTTCTACTTCTTCGCGCGTCATATTCGCTAACAAGCCAGTAGATACAGCAACTAGCGCATCATTTTTAAATGCACCCGTTGCAAATGCATTCGCTTCACCTTCAAACACAGCGACTTCCGGCATACCTATACCAGCTCGATCAGCCAGTTTACGTACCGTCTCCACCAACCATTGTTCGGTGGAGTTTGATGGCTGCTCAATAACCTGCGCACCAGTTGACCACTTGGCCATGGGCTTACTAATCAGCAAAGAAAAAATCGAACCAGTAAAACCTGCTACTAGCGAATACGCTAGCAACATAGGAATATTTAAACCTTGCGCTGTCAGATAACGATCAATCCCTAATACTGACAAGATAATCGTCATGACCGCAATCACTGCGATGTTAGTCAGAACAAATAGGAAAATTCTTTTCATAGTGTGGATGCTCCAAACGAAGTCGGAAAAATAGGCAACACAATCGGTTTAATCAAAAATAGAACTTAGCTAGATCTAAGCTAGCGCGTTAAATATTTGGTCACGGAGATAAATTTCAAGCGTTGAATTCATACAGCATGAGCTCAAAAAACGCCCCAGTGTCAATTTGATAATTAAGCGCTATGCCAATCATGCCAGATAGTCTTAAGTCCTGCAGGCAATGGAGGCAAACTTCCTAAATCATAATTTGACTCTTCTGGCCCATGAAAATCCGAACCACGTGACGCCAATAAACCATAGTGCTGGGCGACCTTGGCAAATTCCTGATATTGATCGGGTGTATGACTACCGGTCACAACCTCTATTCCTTCACCGCCCAAACTACAAAACTCATCGAGCATGGCATTCAAAGCTAGCTGATTAAAATCATAACGGCCTGGGTGAGCAACCACTGCACGACCACCTGCAGCATGTATCCATTTCACTGCATTGGCTAAAGTGCCCCAAGGATGCGGTACAAAGCCGGGCTTTCCTTCTGCAAGATAATGACGAAATACCTCGCCTACAGTGTCATGCAATCCCAACTCGACGATGTAGCGAGCAAAATGTGTACGTGACAAAGAAGCCGGATGATCTGCATATTTGACTGCACCTTCATAGGCACCGTGAATCCCAACCTTAGCGAGTTCCGCAGCCATTTCTTGGCCGCGTTCAGAGCGTCCGCTTTTTATTGAAGCTAAACCTTGTCGCAATTCAGTACTGTTTTCATCGATATTCAAGCCAACGATGTGCACGGTTTTATTTGCCCAAGTGATAGAAATTTCCACACCGGCGATAAATTTCAAACCAACTTCTGATGCAGATTTGCGCGCTTCAGGTATGCCACCGATTTCATCATGATCAGTCAGTGCCCACACATCCACACCTTGCGCCTGTGCACGTACTGCTAATTCAGCGGGTGCAAAAACGCCATCTGAAAAATGAGAATGACAATGTAAATCTACGTTCAGCATGCTTGCTAAAACCATTAAAAGAAGAAGTCAGACCTCATTCTACGCTTTCCAGAAAAACGTAGTGATCTGCTCAAGATGAAAAGAACGGTTCTATAAGTTGAGCGAGTGCTTCGGGCTGATCATGATGCAACATATGACCTGCATCCTCAATCATGGCTTGCTTGCAATTCGGGATGACTTGCAAACGGCGATCTATCTCTAAACGTGCAGTGTCTTTCGGTCCCATCCAACGCCAAATATCAGTATCACTGGCTTCCATCCATAGCACTGGTGCTTGAATTTTTGCCCAACATGCCATGGCTTCATCGACTCTATAGAGCATCGCACTCGTAATTTTGTGAGCGGGATCACCCAAAATATGCCACTGCCCATCTGCATCCGGTGCAGCCCAGTGTTGCGCAAGATAGTCAGCACGTTCAGGCAATAAACGCGGATTGGTTTTCATTAAACGCTGTGCTACTGCTTGCTTACTTGCATAGCTTTTCATGGTGGGTGGAACACGTAGTTCGTTTAACCATGTTGCATAACGTTCTGGAGCTTGTTCAGGTTGCGTTGCAGGCAAACCAAAACCTTCCAAATTAACGAGCTTAGCGACACGCTCGGGTCTCACACCTGCATACAAAGTCGCGACATTACCACCCATGCTATGACCGAGTAAATTGACAGGCGCATCTGGAGAATAATGTGCAAGCAGTGCGTCTAAATCTCCTAAGTAATCTGCAAACCAATAACAATCTGCTGATGCACGTGCAGTTAATCCAAAACCACGCCAGTCATGCGCAATCACATGCCAATCTTGCTGTAAGCAGTCCACCACAAATTGAAATGAAGCCGCCACATCCATCCATCCATGCTGCATAAAAATTTTAGGCGCATCTTCTGCACCCCAATGCATGACATGCGTGCGTAAGCCACGTAAGTTGATAAATTCAGAACGATGCGATTTCATAGCAAGAGTAGGCTTCATCAAAAAATCTCTCGCTCACCTGCGAGATAAGATCACTGTAGAAGAAGCCATTATACTGGAGTGATTATGACCAAAAATACAAACAAATCACTACATCAGAACGATGAGCAGATCGATGATTACGCATCGCTGTACAACGACTTTCGCTGGCATGTACCTGAGGATTTCAATATCGCAGCTTGGTGCTGTACACGTTGGGCGGATGATCCGAATCGCATTGCGATTTATTGTGATGATGCTGAACACGGCGATAGCATCACTACTTATGCTCAATTACAAGCGGATGCTAATCGTTTGTCCCATGTGTTGCGTGCATGTGGAGTAACACGTGGGTCGCGCGTTGCTATCGTCTTACCACAACGCCCTGAAGTAGCGGTATGTCATATCGCTTGTCATCAATTAGGTGCTATCGCTATGCCTATGTCGGTCTTGTTTGGACCAGAAGCATTGGAATACCGCTTACAAGATAGTGCAGCTTTGATTGCCATCACCGATGCAAATGGCATAGACAATATAGAAAAAATAAAAACGAGCTGTCCTGATCTACAACATGTAATCACTATAGCTTGCGATGCACGTAATAGTATTGATTGGCACTCTACGTTAAATAATGCGAGCACAGACTTCACAGCAGTAACCACAAAATTTTCAGACCCTGCCATTTTGATTTACACCAGTGGTACAACCGGCGCACCTAAAGGTGCACTCATGCCGCAGTCTGCATTGCTAGGGAATTTAACGGGCTTTGTCGCTTCACAAAATTGGTTTCCTCAGCAAGAAGATGTATTTTGGTCACCCGCTGATTGGGCATGGACCGGTGGCTTACTCGATGCCTTATTACCTACGCTTTACTTTGGTATGCCTATCGTCGCAAGTCGTCAACGCTTCTCAGCAGAACATGCTTTCACTTTAATGGAAAAATATCGCGTAACGAATAGCTTTCTGTTTCCAACAGCTCTGAAGATGATGATGAAAGCAGTACCTACACCACGTCAGCACTATCAACTACATTGTCGCGCCATCATGAGTGCAGGTGAAGCGGTAGGTGATGCTGTTTACAACTGGACTGAAGAAGCTTTAGGTGTGACAGTCAATGAAATGTTTGGACAAACTGAAATCAATTACATCGTTGGTAATAGCGCTATAAGATGGCCTGCTAAAGCCGGTAGTATGGGTAAACCTTATCCGGGTCATCAAGTTGCAGTGATTGATGGTGAAGGTAATAAGGTGCAAGCCGGTGAGATTGGTGAAGTCGCTGTGCATCGTCATGACATTCACAATCATCCCGATCCCGTTTTCTTTATTGAATACTGGCGTAATCTTAAAGCGACACAAGAAAAATATAGCGGTGATTGGTGTCGCACTGGCGACTTAGCCAAAGTCGATGAAGATGGTTATCTTTGGTATCAAGGCCGTGCTGATGATATGTTTAAATCAGCAGGCTATCGCATAGGCCCATCTGAAATTGAAAACTGTTTAATTAAACATCCTGCAGTCGTGAATGCTGCTGTGGTACCTAAGCCTGATCAAGAACGGGGCGCATTAGTTAAAGCTTATATTGTATTAACACCAGAAACTAAGCGTAATGAAGCTGCTGATGCTGCTTTAATTCTAGCCTTACAAAATCATGTACGAGGTTTGCTTGCGCCTTATGAATATCCTAAAGAAATCGAATTCATAGCTCAACTGCCCATGACTACAACTGGCAAAGTACAACGACGAGTACTGCGTTTACAAGAAGAAGAACGCGCTGCTAAAGCCAACAACTCATATCAATAAGTACAAGTTGAAATCGGCATTTAAAAATTGTGGGTGTGATGAGGAAGTGCGTCTAACTCTGCCTCTGTAAATCCTGCTGCTCGACGTGCTTGTAAATTAAACGGCCCTCGCAAACCTGGTGCTTTATAGCGTCGCGCTAGCTCTGTATAAGTTGAAATCGGATCACACTGGCGCTGCTCACACAACCATGCATACCAACGATTGCCCACCGCGACATGCCCTACTTCATCGCGCAAAATAATACTCAGTATGTCAGCAGCTTTTACATCACCCACTTGTAAAATTTTTGCACGTACTAAAGGCGTTGCATCTAAACCGCGTGCTTCCATAGTTCTCGGAACCAAAGCAATACGCGCTAACACATCATCCTTAGTTTTTTCTGCCATCTCCCATAGAGTATTGTGCGCATTAAAATCTCCATAGGCATATCCTAGCGTTTGTAAATGCGCATTTAACAAAGAAAAATGATAAGCCTCTTCATCTGCCACACCTAACCAATCCACATAATATTCAACAGGCATATCGGCAAAGCGCCAGATTGCATCTAAGGCGAGATTGATGGCATTAAATTCTATATGGGCTAATGCATGAATCAAAATAGCGCGCCCTTCTTCGGTCGCCATAGAACGTCGCTCTAATAAACGCGGCGATACTAAAAGAGGTTTATCAGGACGACCTGGCACTGACACCGTCTCATCACTGGCCCATGCTGTGTCGAGTGCTAGTTGCTGGTCTCGAAAGGATGCAGCCCAAGCACGCACGCCTTCCACTTTGGAAGACACATCACTTTCCTTTAACAGCGTTAACGCTGCAGCACGACATTCAGTAAAAGCTTGCACAATCTAATCTTCTTAAGTTGAGGCCAGCGCATTCCCATGCAGGCGGTTTAAAATAGAGGCTTCATACGACAAACCCTATTTTAATTAAAAATTATGCCCATCTATCAATTAGGTTCAGTTGCACCTCAGATCGATGCCAGTGCCTACATCACGGATAGTGCCACTGTCATAGGTAATGTCGTCATAGGAGCTAATGTCAGTGTCTGGTTTGGCGCCATCCTGCGTGGCGATAATGAGCATATTACGATAGGTGAAAATTCGAATATTCAAGAAAACAGTGTGCTACACACTGACATAGGCCATCCCATCACATTAGGCAAAGATGTAACCGTGGGTCATCAAGTCATGCTACACGGCTGCAGCATAGGCGATGGCAGTCTGATAGGCATACAAGCGGTGATTTTAAATGGCGCCAAGATAGGAAAAAATTCTCTGGTTGGCGCAGGTGCGTTAGTCACTGAAGGAAAAGAGTTTCCTGATAATTCACTTATCATAGGATCACCTGCTAAAGCAGTACGTGAACTCACGACTGAACAAGTCGCAATACTGAAAGCCAGTTCAGAAATGTATGTGCAACGTGGACAAGATTATAAAAAACAATTAAAGAGAATAGATTAATGGCAGATACCCTGCAAAAATTCATGTTTGAAAACTCACTAGTGCGTGGTGAGTTAGTTGATATTTCAGATGTCTGGCAACAAGTGCAATCCAAGCGCGACTATCCCCCTGCTGTAAAAAAAATGTTGGGTGAAATGCTATCGGCGGCTGCACTGTTATCTGCCAATCTAAAATTTAATGGCTCCATCATCATGCAAATTCACGGGGATGGACCGGTGCAGTTACTCGTTGTGGAATGTGATGTTGGACTCAAACTACGTGGCATGGCTAAACTACGTGATGAGGTAACGATTGATGAGCAAGCGACTTTACAAGAACTGATTAACGAGCATGGACAAGGTCGCTTTGCTATCACTTTAGATCCTGACGATAAGATGCCAGGCCAACAAGCTTATCAAGGTATTGTTGCTTTAGATGGTGAATCCATCGCTACCATCATTGAAAATTACATGATGCGCTCTGAACAACTTGATACACGCTTATGGTTAGCTGCAGATGACCATGTAGCACGTGGCTTGTTGTTACAAAAATTACCTTCCGAGGGCGGCACAACTGAATCGCTCCCAACTAGTAATGATGAAGACACTTGGGATCGCAGCGTCATGCTTGCGTCTACTCTCACCCAAGCTGAGTTGCTAACAACTGACATCATGACTTTGTTACAGCGCTTGTATTGGGAAGAGACGGTGCGAGTCTTTGAACCACGTCATCCTGTGTTTCAGTGCACTTGTTCCCGCACTAGAGTGGGCAATATGCTGCGTATGTTGGGGCAAGAAGAAATTGACGATGCTCTAGCCGAGCTAGGTCAGTTATCAGTTAATTGTGAGTTTTGTGGACAGCTTTATCGCTTTGATAAAGTCGATTGTGCGCATTTGTTTACTGCAGAGAGTGTCGCCTTAGCTATCACACCACCTAGTCAACAACAGCATTGATCGTGGTTTTATTGCGCGGTGCTCGTGCGAGGTGTGGCTTTGCTGTTGGGTTGCAGGATTTGTACAAAGATTTCATTTTCTTTGACTAAGCCTAACTCGTAGCGTGCTCGTTCTTCAACTGCACCTGTGCCATCTTTTAAATCTTCTACTTCAGAGGCGAGCTTAGCATTGCGTGCTTTTTGCTCGCGCTCTTTTGCTAACGACACATCTAATTCACGCGACAAACTCCATACCCGCAACCAACCACCCTTACCCAACCAGAGTGGGTACTGGATCAATACAAGTAGCGCGGTCAGGGAAATCAGAATAAGTCGCACGTTAGTCTAGTTATCTAAGCCTGATAGTGTTTACAACACTATCCAACTTACACTTATCTCAAGTTGTAAAAAGCGCTGCGTCCAGGGTAACTAGCGACATCACCTAAATCTTCTTCAATACGCAGCAATTGGTTATATTTTGCCATACGATCTGAACGGGACATAGATCCTGTCTTAATCTGCAAAGCATTACAACCTACAGCGATATCAGCAATAGTGGAATCTTCCGTCTCACCTGAGCGATGTGAAATCACTGCAGTATAACCAGCACGCTTAGCCATTTCGATTGCTGCAAAGGTTTCAGTGAGTGTGCCAATCTGATTAATCTTAATCAGAATTGAGTTAGCAATATTTTTCTCTATGCCTTCTTTGAGAATTTTTGTGTTGGTCACGAATAGATCATCACCTACCAATTGCACTTTCTTACCTAATGCTTGTGTGAGAGTTGCCCAACCATCCCAATCATTCTCAGCCATACCATCTTCAATCGAGATGATGGGATATTTATCACACCAGCTAGCTAACAGATTAGTGAAATCAGTGGATGAGAGGGATAAGCCTTCACCACTTAAATGATATTTTCCATCTTTATAAAATTCACTTGCAGCGCAATCTAAACCCAATGCGATTTGCGTACCTGGTTCATAGCCAGCTTGTTCTATTGCTTGCAAAATTAACTTGATCGCTGCTTCATGGTTTTCTACGGAAGGAGCAAAACCACCTTCATCGCCTACTGCAGTTGTGAGCTTTTTATCATGCAGAATTTTTTTCAGTGTGTGAAAAACTTCTGCGCCATAACGTATGGATTCGCGAAAGCTAGTGGCACCCACCGGTATGATCATGAATTCTTGTATATCAAGATTGTTATCTGCATGCGCACCGCCATTGATCACATTCATCATAGGCACTGGCATTTGCATGGCACCTGAACCACCGAAATAACGATACAGTGGCAAACCTGATTCTTCTGCTGCTGCTTTTGCTACCGCCATCGATACCGCTAAGGTAGCATTCGCACCCAGACGCGCTTTGTTGTCTGTACCATCTAAATCGATAAGGGTGTGATCTAAGAATGCTTGTTCACTCGCATCCAAACCCATGATGGCTTCTGAAATTTCTGTGTTGATATTTTCGCAGGCTTGCATCACGCCTTTACCGAAGTAGCGTTTGCTATCTCCATCACGTAATTCCACTGCCTCACGTGAGCCTGTTGATGCACCTGATGGCACAGCAGCACGGCCCATGACACCCGACTCTAGTAAGACATCACATTCGACAGTCGGGTTGCCGCGTGAATCCATGATTTCACGCCCTACGATGTCAACAATTGCGCTCATTGCGATTCTCCACAGATAAAAAATTTACATTAAACAAATCACAGCTCGTTAACTTCAGCTGCACAAAAATTTATTCAAAATGCTGTTCAAGAAAACCATTTTTCTTCACAACGCGATCCAGATCTGCCAGCGTTGCAAGTAATTCTTTTATACGCTGTAAAGGCACAGCATTCGGACCATCGGATTTTGCTTGTGCAGGATTTGGATGCGTCTCCATAAACAAGCCAGCAACACCCACGGCAACAGCAGCACGCGCCAACACAGGTACGAACTCACGTTGACCACCTGAGGTACTACCCTGCCCACCGGGCAATTGTACAGAATGCGTAGCATCAAACACGACTGGGCAACCGGTCTCACGCATGATGGCAAGTGAACGCATATCTGAAACCAAATTGTTATAACCAAATGACACACCACGTTCACAGGCCATGAAATTATCCGTTGCTAAACCTGCTTCTTTGGCCGCTTCACGTGCTTTATCAATAACGTTTTTCATGTCATGCGGCGCTAAGAACTGACCTTTTTTAATATTCACAGGCTTGCCTGACTGCGCACAAGCACGAATAAAATCAGTTTGCCTACACAAGAATGCAGGTGTTTGTAAAACATCGACCACAGCAGAGACTGGTTTGATTTCATCAATCTCATGAATGTCGGTTAACACAGGCACACCGATTTCTTGTTTAACCTTAGCGAGTATAGCCAAACCTTTTTCCATGCCTAAGCCACGGAAAGAGCTACCTGAAGAACGATTCGCTTTATCAAACGAAGATTTATAAATAAAAGGTATGCCCAAGCTACTAGTGATTTCTTTCAGCGCGCCCGCTGTGTCTAAGGCCATCTGTTCCGATTCAATCACGCAAGGACCTGCGATGAGAAAGAAAGGATGATCGAGGCCTACATCAAATCCACATAATTTCATGCTGCCTTCCTTTCGTCATTAGTCTGCTTGGCTGCAAGCGCAGCTTGAATGAATGATATGAATAATGGATGACCATCGCGTGGCGTCGATTTGAATTCCGGATGATATTGCACGCCCATGTACCAAGGATGCGCATGTTCACCAGTGCGAGGTAATTCCATAATTTCACACAAGGACTCTGTCGGTGTACGAGCTGAAACCACTAAACCAGCTTGTTCTACACGCGCCAAATAATGATTGTTCGCCTCATAGCGATGACGATGACGTTCCGTTACTTCTTTGCCATAAATTTCAGCTGCTAAGGTGCCCGGTTTGACTGCACAGGTTTGCGCACCCAAACGCATGGTGCCACCTAAATCAGAATCAGCATCACGACGTTCAATCACACCATCATGGTTTTGCCATTCCGTGATCAACGCCACGACAGGATTCGGTGTATCAGGATCAAACTCGGTGGAATTTGCTTGCGCTAAGCCAGCCAAATTGCGTGCATATTCAATCAAAGCCACTTGCATACCTAAACAAATGCCAAGGTAAGGGACTTTATGTTCACGTGCATAACGTGCAGCAGCAATTTTACCTTCCACACCACGTCGACCAAAACCACCTGGTACGAGTATGGCGTCATATTTTTCTAAACTAGCAGTGCCATTGTTTTCTATGTCTTCTGAATCGACGTATTCAATATTCACACGCGACTCAGTATGAATACCGGCATGACGTAAGGCTTCTGTTAAAGACTTGTAGGATTCAGTCAGATCGACATACTTACCGACCATCGCAATGTGCACATCACGTTTAGGATGTTCTAGCGAATGAATTAACTTATCCCACATGGATAAATCTGCAGGCTGTGGCGAGAGATTCAGTTTTTCACAAACAATGCGATCTAAACCTTGGTCATGCAACATCTGTGGAATTTTATAAATCGTATCTGCATCCCATACTGAAATCACTGCATCTTGTTCAACATTGGAGAACAAGGAAATCTTGGCACGTTCATCTTCAGGAATACGACGGTCAGCACGGCATAACAATGCATCCGGTGAGATACCGATTTCACGTAATTTTTGAACGCTGTGCTGTGTAGGCTTGGTTTTTAGTTCACCCGCAGAGACCAGATAAGGCACTAGGGTTAAATGCACGAAAGCTGCATGATGACGACCGCCACGCAATGAGAGCTGACGTGCTGCTTCCAAAAACGGCAAGGATTCAATGTCACCGACGGTACCGCCAATTTCTACAATTGCGACATCAAAACCTTCTGCGCCACGATGTATGAATTCTTGTATCTCGTTCGTGATATGCGGAATGACCTGCACAGTCTTGCCCAGATATTCACCACGACGTTCTTTACGAATGACGGACTCATAAATCTGACCGGTGGTGAAGTTATTCACCTTCTTCATCTTAGCGGAGATAAAACGCTCATAGTGACCGAGATCAAGATCGGTTTCAGCACCATCATCGGTGACGAATACCTCACCATGCTGAAATGGACTCATGGTGCCAGGATCAACGTTGATGTAGGGATCGAGCTTTAAAAGGGTGACTTTGAGGCCACGCGATTCAAGGATCGCGGCCAGTGAAGCGGCGGCTATACCCTTACCTAGGGAAGAGACCACACCACCTGTGACGAATACAAACTTGGTCATTGCTGTCGGTGCCGAATGGCACTAGCGGGAAATTCGAATTATACATCAAACCCCTGCTCTCACTCTGAGAAAAACAGTCATAACAAAAAGTTTTCTGTGAAGTTGATTGTTAAATGTTCAACAAGACTAACGACCATACCAATAACGTGCATGTTCAGATCGATAAGAACTCACCTTGATAGCATTATCGATTTCAACTCGTATCGCACCAGATTCATCGGTACGGTAGCGTTGAATACCGAGTTGGCGATAGCGCTCAAACACTTCAGGCTTAGGATGATGATAACGATTGCGATAACCCACTTGAAATATAGCGATTTCTGGCGCGACTGCTTCTAAAAATGCTGCTGTCGACGAGGTGCCACTGCCGTGATGCGGCGCCAACAGCACTTGGGCTAGTAAACGATCAGGAACACGCTCAAGCATTGCATATTCTTGTGCAGCTTCTATATCCCCCGTCAACAGTACGGCTTTATCACCCCAACTGATTCTTAAAGTACAACTACGTGCATTCGGTTTCAGTGAGGTCTTTGCATAACTATCCGCCCTCGGTTGCAACATCTCAAAGTGCACTCCATCCCAATTCCAGCTTTGTCCCTGTGCGCAAGTATGATGCTGCGACGCTTGTTGAAGAATCGGATTCTCAATAGGTAAAGAGGACGATACCCAACCAAATCGTATTTCTTTCAATAGCGATAAAGCACCACCTGCATGATCCATATCGCTATGAGAAATCACCAATCCATCTAGCGACGTAATGCCACGCTTAATAAAGTAAGGTAGCAATACACGTTGCCCACTATCAGACTGTGTTCCTAATTGCGGGCCAGTGTCATATAACAATCTATGCGTAGCAGTTTCTATCAACACTGCATTGCCCTGCCCTACATCGAAAGCAGTCATCCAAAATCCACGACTTGGTGCAGCTGGCACTTGGAAAAAAATTGGCAGCCAAGTTAGTAAACCTAACCAACGCAGTGGCCAACCGCGTGGGGCAAGTAACCATAAGGTGCCGATGACTGCTAACACAACCGACAGTGCATCCGGTTGCGCACCGCGCCAGACTGCAAAATCCATGTTACTGAAATACGTTAACACCATCACTAACCATGCCATGAGTTGATGCGCTAAATCTAAACTCCAAGTTGATAGAGGTGTAGGCAACACAACGCCAATTAATGACAGTGGTGTTATGACTAAACTCACTAATGGAATTGCAAACGCATTCGCTAACGGAGAAATGAGTGATACCTGTGCAAACAACAACATCGTCAGTGGCAGCAAACCTAGAGTGACCGCAGCTTGTGTTGTGATTGCGGGTCGCAATGTGTCGCGACATGTTGAAAGCCAATCAGATATCAACTTCTTTTCATGTACTTTTGGATTCAACAACTGAGTATGGCTAGGCTTATTTTCTACAAGCTCATGCATGCGACCAACTGTTGCATACAAAATGCAAGCAATCGCAGTGAATGACAACCAAAAGCCTGGCCACAATACAGCCCAAGGATCAAATAGCGTTACTACTATCAAAGCGTATGCCAAACTTTGCGAGACCACTATCATGCGTCCATACCACAACGCAACACACACAACGGCAATCATCATCAGCGTGCGCATAGCTGGTATGCCGAACCCTGCTAGTGCTACATAAATCAAGGCAGTAAAAAAGCCAGTTGCAGCAGCAATTTTTTGCGCGGGGATGAACAAGGGCAAACTAGCACGCGTGAAAAATGAATGACGCCATAACCATTGCATGAAACCGGCAAATAAAGCCGCCACCATGGTGATGTGTAAACCTGAAATCGAAACTAAGTGGCCTATACCAGTGCGATTAAAAATTTCCCAGTCTGATTGCTCAATCGCACGCTGATCTCCCATCACTAATGCAACGATCACACCCGCATAAGCTTGATTGGATAAATTGTTTTGTATACGTTCACGTAACAGACCACGCAAGCGAGCAATCAAGGCTGATGGTTGCATCACCAGATCTTGCAACTTACGTTGTTGTTTAGCTTGCACCGAACCGGTCGCACGAATATTTATAGATAACGACCATGCTTCCACATCAAATCCATAGGGATTTGCATTGCCATGCGGTCGTTTCAATCGCGTCCTAAACTGCCAACGTTCACCAGCACGAACCACAGTGAGTTGCTCACTACGTGACTGATAGAGATAAAGCATGATGCGTTCAGGAATACGAACTGACTTACCATCCAACAAAGTAGCCTGCTCTACCTGAAACTGAAATCGCACACCATAACTAGCTGGATCAGGTAAGCCCGTTACCACGCCAGTCAATAACAACTCTTTGCCTTCCAGTGAAGGTGATAAAGCTTGTTGCAATCGCCATTCAGCACAACCTGCTGCCCACGTGAAAGCTGCAGTCACAGCGATTAAAAAAATCAGCGCGATACGTAATCGCTGATACCATCGCACTGCTAAATAAGAGAGAACGAGAAAAGCAAACAACAAGGCATAGCCGATATGCGTAGGTAGAGTTGCTTGCAGTTGTAGCAAGCACAGCCCGAGTAACCAACCCAGCGCAAAGATGCGCACTTACTGCATAAGTAGGCTACCAAGGCGAGGCAAAACACGCGCTACATTGTCAGTGGTCTGACGCGCAAGATGTGCCAAAGACTGACCGCGCAGCTCGGCCAGTACCGCTGCAATTTTAGGAAGCTGCGCCGGCGTATTGCGAGCCGGATGCAACCATGAAGGAGAAATATCAGGAGAGTCGGTTTCAAGCACAATCAATTCTTCTG
>Ga0209550_10001890_pt1 | contig 20192 bp, 13 predicted proteins | sample LauGreSuBDMM15SN_2_FD_187567 | JGI IMG/M metagenome (GOLD analysis project Ga0209550, IMG submission 187567) | Freshwater lake microbial communities from Lake Michigan, USA - Su13.BD.MM15.SN (SPAdes) (version 5) | ecosystem: Environmental > Aquatic > Freshwater > Lake | place: Lake Michigan... | reverse complement strand
AGGCATGAGACCGGGAAGATCGTTTACGAATAGGTCCTCAGCCCCCGTCGGCTAATGCTGATGCGTACCCAATCAGAAGGATCCAAATATGCGTTTTTCGATCTTATTGCTGGGGAGCGCGATGCTCGTGATCGCGGGCGGCGCTCAGGCAGCAGTGCATCATCCAGCCGCGGCGGCTCATCACAGTGTTACGCCATCTGACAAGTCGTCCGCATCAGAAACTGAGCGGCTGAATGCCTGGTTCGATGCGCGCAATGACGAGATGCTCAAATTCAGCCCGATGGCGCGCAGTGGCCTGGGCGACAAGCGCGACTACGACAAGATAGATGACATGTCCGAGGAGGCTGGCGACCGCAGTCTGGAATGGCAACGCAAGACGGTGCAGGATCTCAAGGCCCATTTCAATCGCGCCAGCCTTACCGCTGAGGGTAAACTATCCTATGACCTGTGGATCGATCAGTACGCCCGCGCCGCGGACTCTGCCCAATATCGCCTAAACGGCTATATCTTCACTCAGATGCAAGGCCCCCAAGCCGGGCTGGCGCAGTTTCTGATCGCCACCCACCGGGTTAGCGATCCTTCAGATATGGACGCCTATATCAGCCGCATCGGCGGCGTATCACGGGCCATCGGTCAGCTGCTGGATCGCGCTAAGGTCAACGCCAAAGCCGGGACACGTCCCCCGCTGTTTGCCTATGACGGCGCGATTGAACAGGCGCGCGCCCTGATCACTGGCGCACCATTTTCAGGCCCGGGAGACAGCCCGATCTGGGCCGACGCCAAAGCCAAGATCGATGCCTTGGCCACAGCCGGCAAGATAGATCAGGCGACGGCAGATGCGTTGAAAGCAAAGGCGAGCACCGCGCTGCTAACCCAGTGGGCCCCTGCCTATCAGGGCCTGGTCGACTGGCTTGAGGCGGACAAGGTCCACGCCGATAAGATTGCAACCGGCGTTGGCAAACAGGTCAACGGCAAGGCCTATTTCGCCATGCGTCTAAGGAACATGACCACCACCAGCCTTACCCCTGAACAGGTCCATCAATATGGCCTGAGCGAGGTGGCTCGTCTTCAAGCCGATATGATCGTGCTTAAGGACAAGGTCGGGTTCAAGGGATCCCTGCAGGAGTTCTTCACCTACATTCGCGAGGATCCGAGCTTCTATTACCCGAACACCGACGCCGGTCGGCAGGCCTATATCGATACTGCGACGGCGGCGATTGAGGGCATGAAGAAGAAGCTGCCCGACTATTTCGGTATTTTGCCTAAGGCAACCCTTGTGGTCAAAAGGGTTGAACCGTTCCGAGAACAGGTCGGCGCTGTGCCATTTTACAATGCGGGCACTCCTGACGGATCGCGGCCCGGCGTCTTCTATATGCATCTGATCGACATGCGATCGATGCCGAAAACCCAACTAGAGGTTACCGCCTATCATGAGGCAATCCCCGGCCATCACCTGCAAATTGCGATCTCGCAAGAACTGACCAATATGCCAAAGTTCCGTCAGCGGGTCGTGTTCGCCGCGTTTTTAGAGGGCTGGGCCCTCTATGCCGAACAGTTGTCAAAGGAGATGGGCGGGACCTATCAGGAGCCCTATTCGGAGTTTGGACGCCTAAGCCTGGAAGATTGGCGGGCGGTTCGCTTGGTCTTGGATACCGGGCTGCACTCAAAAGGTTGGACCGAAGAGCAGGCGGTAAAATACATGCATGACAACACGCCGCTCGCCGATGCCCAGATCCGATCCGAAGTCAGGCGTTACCTCGTCCAGCCGGGCGTGCCTTCGTCGTACAAGATCGGCATGCGTAAGATCTTGGACCTGCGTCAGAGGGCCAAGACGCGTCTCGGCGACAGGTTTGATATCCGCAAATTCCATGACACGGTTCTGGGTGCCGGTGCCCTGCCGTTGGACATGCTTGACCGCCGGGTAGACGAATGGATTGCCGCGGAAAAGGTAGCCAACCCATCCATCCCCTAGAGAGGGTATGATCGCTTAGTCGGGGACAAGACCTAGCGCCCGTTGAAGTGCGGCGATCTTGGCGCGCTCGAAATTCTTCGCGGCGGCGCTCTGGGGTACGAATATATCAAAGCCGTGATAGCCGCCGGGAACCACCAGCAACTCTGTCGCGACGCCAGCGCGGACCAGTCGCAGGGCGTATTTGATATTCTCTTCGGCAAAGAGATCCACCGATCCGACGCCGATAAAGGCTGGTGGTAAGTTGCGCAAATCCTTTCGCCGACTTGGGACAGCTATCGCGGGCGCATAGGCTGCGCCTGGTGCCATGCCTAGGAAGCATTCCCAGGCCAGGGCGTTCCATTGTGCGTCCCAGGCGTATCGACCCATATGGTTGGGCATAGTCCGCGTTGAGCCTGTCCGGTCATCCAACATTGGTTGGATCAGACATTGGAAAGCGACGGGAAACTCACCACGATCTGTCGCCAAATTAGCTAGGATGGCGGCGTGCCCCCCACCGGCGCTCTCGCCTAGTAGGGCGACGCGATCCACGTCGACGCCAACCTCTTCGGCATGGGTATTGAGCCAGCGCAAGCCGGCGTAGTTGTCCTCGACCGACGCCTCATAGGTCGCTTCCGGCGCCAGGCGGTATTCGACTGTGACGATCACGCAGTCGAGCTGCCTGGCCAGCGCCTGCAGCCTTGGAACTTCGTTTTTGGCTGTACCGGCGATATGGCCCCCGCCGTGGGTATGAAGGATCGCTGGCCGCTTGGCGTTGGATTGGGCATTAATCACGAAGAGCAGGACGTCCGGATGCCCCGCCGCGACTGGCGCATGGCATTCGAAAACCGCCACATCTGCTAGTCGCTCAGCTGCAGTGAAGAACGGCGAGTTGCGCATCGCGGGAATATTGCCCCTCAACGCGGGCGGGCTGTCCGCCTCATAGGCCGCCATTTCCGCGGCTGCGGCGCGAAACTCAGGGGCAACGAAGGATAAGGGGTCGATGACGTCTTTCATGGCTTTTTTAGCGTCCCGTTACCGTTAGTAGATCGTCCGTCCGCCCGAGGTGTCGAAGGTCGCGCCGTGCGCTCTCAAAGGCTTTGCTCAGGCGGCCCAACGGGATGGGCGAGCGCCGATAGGCCAACTGGTTTTTAGCCGCCGCGCGGCCCGAAGCGGTACAGCCTCATGAAAATGCACGTACTTTAATGTTCATAGGGCCTCGACAGCTTGACGTTTGGGTTGAGCTCGACGCCAAAGCCTGGCTTGTCGAGCGCTGAGATGCGCATCCGGCCGTTTTGGGGAACGGGTTCACCAAGCAGTTGCGGCGCGAACATTGGCTGCACGCGATCGGCGTCCGGTGCCATCATCAAGAATTCTGCAAACGGGCTATTATGACGCGTGACTACGAAGTGGTAGCTGTAGACGGAAGATCCATGGGGAATGACCAGTACCGAGCGGGCGTCTGCCAGGGCTGAGATCTTGATTAGTTCGGTGATCCCGCCACACCAGCCGACGTCGGGCTGGATGATGTCGCAGCACTCCATCTCTAGGAGCAATCGAAAGCCCCATCGTGTGGCCTCATGTTCACCGGTGGTGACCATCATACCCGCAGGCGCGCTGGCCCGCAGATCGCGGTAGCTCCAGTAGTCATCCGGCGAGAAGGCCTCTTCGATCCATCGCAGCCCTATCTCGGAGGCCTTGCGTGACAGGCGCTTAGCGTAATCTAGGTCCAGGCTCATCCAGCAGTCCAACATCAACCAGAAGTCGTCGCCGACCTTGGCCCGCATGTCCGCCAGCATCTCAATGGTCTTCATCATGCCGACATCGCCTTCGGCCGGGCCGTGCTTCATGGGCATCTTGCCGCCGATAAAGCCGAGGTCCTTGGCGATGTCAGGGCGAACCCCGGTGGCGTAGAATTGGATTTCATCGCGCACTGCGCCGCCGAGCAGTTCATGAACAGGCTCTTGACGCAGTTTTCCGATAAGGTCCCAAAGCGCCAAGTCAACGCCGCTGATAGCGTTCAGGACCAATCCCTTACGGCCATAGTAGAGGGTTGAGAGATACATCTGATCCCAAATTTTCTCGACATGGGCCGGGTTCGCGCCCTCGAGAAACCGGCTCAAATGGTGTTCGACGATCCAGGCGGCCGGCTCGCCACCGGTGGTCACAGCAAAGCCGATGACGCCGTTTTCGGCTTCGATTTCGACAACCAGGGTGCCGAGTAAGCCGAGGCCGAACTTTTGCCGGCTCTGGCGATAGTCTTCATATTTTGCCATCGGACTGGCGACATGATCGTCGATCCAGTGTGGGCCGGGTTGATCGGCGTAGTCGGCACCGCCGCCGCCGCGCACCGTATAGGCGCGGACACGCTTGATTTTGCTAAGGCTCATTCTTGCCTAAGTTCCCTGTTCACCTTTCGCCGCACGAAGGTCGGATTTTTCACGCGGGCGAAAAGTCTTACATTATGACACTTGATGCTATGCTGTGGGAATAATGGTGTCAACGAGGCCGCAGCGGCGGCGATAGGTTTGATTGTAGACAAGCGAACTTGAAGTTCTCGGTAGCAATAATGACCTTGACATGAAATGCAGCCCGCTTACGGTTGGAAACGTTTCCAGAGGGGGGGCATATGACAACGGGACCGATCGAAGGCGTCGTGCCTATCTTGCTTTGCCCTTTCTTCGACGATGGGCGCCTCGATATTGAAAGCTTGGAACGTCAGGTCGAGTTCAATATTGACGCCGGCGTACACGGCCTTGGTTTGGCGATCGCGTCTGAGATGTTCAAGTTTAATGAAGCTGAACGTGCTGAGGTGATCACTGCCACCGCTAAGGCCATCAACAAGCGCGTACCCTTGATCGTCAATGTCAGCGCGCCAGCATCCGACCTAGCCGCCCACTATGCAAAACTCGCAGCGAAGCAGGGCGCCGATGTGCTGATGGTCTATCCTCCGACCTTTTTTCCGGCAGGTGCCGAAGAGATCGTCGATTACTATGGCCGTATCGCAGGTGCGGTCGATGTTCCTATTGTTCTGCAGGACGTCGTTCAGGCGCCGATTTCAGCCGCGATAGCGCTGCGGATCGCTGATGCCTATGAAAACGTAAAATACATCAAGGTCGAATCTGTTCCTGTCACCGCAAAGGTCGCGGCTATGACGGCGGCGGTCGCCGGTCGCTTGACCGTTTTTGGCGGCGCCGGGGGCGGCTATTTCATTGAGGAGATGCGGCGCGGGGCCAGGGGGACGATGCCGTTCCCGACGCAGCCTGCCGATTTCCTCCGGGTCTGGGACCTGTACCAGAGCGGTGACCATGGCGGTGCCCATGAGGTTTTTGATGCCCGGATCATGGCAGTCAATCGCCTCGCCTTGCAGGAGGCTGATGTCTTTTACCATCTGCACAAACAGATCTTCGTGCGCATGGGCATCTTCACCTGCGCCCATGTGCGTAGCCCAACCATGGCCATCGATGCGGTTACCCGCCGGGAGATCGAAGAGATCATCGACGGTATCTTGACGAGCAGGGAGTAGCCAATGGATCCGTTCAAGAAGCGTCAACTGGGCAGGACATCTGTGATGCTGCCGCAGTTCGGGTTTGGCGGCGCTGGCCTAGGTAATCTGTTTGACGATATCAAGGAAACCACGGCGGAGGATACGCTAGCGGCGGCTTGGGATGAAGGTGTCCGGTACTATGACACCTCGCCCTGGTACGGCCGCGGGCTGAGCGAGCACCGTTTCGGCCGCGCCCTGTTTGGCAAGCCGCGGGAAGACTTCATCATCTCCACCAAGGTGGGCCGACTGTTCAGTGCGCCAAAGGACATTGATGCTTTCTGTGCCAGCGAGCGCGATTGGCATCTGGGCCTGCCGTTCGAACACCGCCACGACTACACCTATGAAGGCGTCATGCGGTCCTATGAGGACAGCCTTCAGCGGCTTCGCCTCAACCGCATCGACCTACTCATCATCCATGACCTAGACTCGCTAGTCCTTGGTTCGGAACGGCTGGTTGACGCCCATCTCAACCAACTCGCTACAGGCGGTATGGCGGCGCTGCAGGACCTGAAGGCGGCCGGAAAGATCAAGGCCATCGGTGCCGGGGTCAATCAGACAGGCACCATCAGTAAGTTTCTTGAAGTGCTTGACCTGGATTTCTTCTTGGTTGCGCTGCCCTACACGCTGGCCGAACAACCTGTCCTTGATTCGGAGTTTCCACTTTGTGAGAAGCGCGGGGTAGGGATCATCATTGGCGCGGTTTACGCGTCTGGAATTCTCGCCACCGGTGCCGTGCCTGGTGCCAAGATCAACTATCGCGAGCCCACAGCCGATGAGGCCGATCGCATCCGGCGGATCGAGGCTGTTTGCAGGAGCTTCGACACGCCGTTACCTGCGGCTGCGCTGCAATATACGCTGCACCACCCCTCTGTGACCTCGATCATTCCTGGTGCCATTGAACCCTCGCAAGTGAGGAAGAATATCGCGTTCTTCCGCCATGAAACACCTGCTGAGTTGTGGGGCGAACTTAAGAAACAGGGCCTATTGCGGGCTGATGCTCCCACGCCCTGATCGGGCGACTGGAGCAATCTTACCTTAGAGGCGAAAGGGAGGGACCTATGTCACCGTTAAGGATTATCGACCCACATATCCATCTGTGGGACCTGTCGACGGGCCTCTATCCGCAATTCGAAACCCCGTCGGTCTCGTTTATCGGCGATAACACCGCGATCGCTCGCAGCTACCTACTGGCGGAGTACCTAGATGAGGGTGAAGGCAGCGTCATCATCGAAGGCGCGGTCCATGTGGAGGCAATGCCTACCGATGGCCTGCGCGAACTCGACTTCCTCCAAGCGGTCGCTGCAAGCGCTCCTATTCCTATAGGCATCATCGCGGCCGGAAATCCTGCCGATCCCCAATTCACCAAGTTCCTCGACCAATGCGCGACATCACCAGCCTTCCGCGGTGTGCGCCAAGTTCTCAACCGCCACGCGGCGGCGCAGTTCAACTATGTCGACACTGACTTCATGGCTGATCAGCAGTTTTCCATGGGCTTGAATGAGCTCGGCAGCCGGGGCGGGGTCTTCGATTTGCAGGTCTATCCGCATCAGATGGCTCAGGCCGCTAGGCAAGCTGCGAATGCTGGCGGGACAACCATCGTTCTCAATCACGCGGGCATGTGGGTCGATCGTAATGGCGCTGGCTGGCGCGCGTTCAAACAGGGTCTGAAGGTCCTTGCGGCGGAGCCTAACATTCAGGTCAAGATCAGCGGCCTTGGCATGTTCGACATGCAATGGACGACAGAAAGCATCCGACCGCTGGTCCTAGAAACCATTGAGGCGTTCGGACCGGACCGTTGCATGTTTGCTTCCAATTTCCCCGTCGATAAGCTGTTTTCGACCTATGCGGCGCTGTGGAAGGCCTTCGATGCAATCACCTCAGACCTGTCTGAGAGTGATCACGCCAGGCTGTTTCGCGAGACGGCCAAGCGCGTCTACCGGCTGTAGCCTCTAGGGCTGAATAGCCAAGAAGCGTCGCAGCCCCTCATAGAAAGCCGTGTCGAATTGCTTGGATAGGGCGGCGGTAGGCACCAGCATGTTGAAGCCGTGGTAACCGCCTTTGAAGACATGCAGTTCTACCGGAACGCCGGCCTGCATCAGCCTGTGCGCATAGGTGACGTCTTCCGCTGCGAATAGGTCGATATCGCCAACGGCGATATATGCTGGCGCTAGTTTGGTGAGGTCTTTTGCTCTGGCAGGAACGGCCTCGGCCGGAACCTTAGCTGAGCCCGGTTCCATGCCTAGAAACGCGCGCCAGCCAAGCTGGTTGTTCGGTGCGGTCCAGACGAAGTGGCCCCCATTGGGGGCGGGTGGCCGGCTGGAGCCTGTGCGGTCGTCGAGCATCGGATAAAGCAACAGCTGACCGACCAGAGAGACTTCGCCGCGGTTACGGGCCTCGATCGCCAGCAGGGCGGCGTGCCCTCCGCCCGCGCTTTCACCCATCACCGCGATCCGGTTGCGATCGATGCCGAGTTCGACAGAATGATCGTACAGCCATTTCAGACCAGCGTAGTTGTCTTGTACGGAGCCCTTGTACGTCGTCTCAGGTGCCAGCCTATATTCGACGGTAACTATGGTGACATCGAGGGTTTTGGCGATCTTCTGGACCATGCGGATGTACTGTCTTGCCGTACCCAACACATAGCCGCCGCCGTGCATGTGAAGGATCCCCGGTCTGGAAAGACCAGGTTTGGCGTTGACGACATAGATTGTGACGTCGGGTTGTCCGGGCAGGCCCTTGATTGTCTCTTCATAGTAGGGGGGATCTTGAGGTGGCAGGGTTGCTGGCGGTAGCGCTCGGGCTTGGCGTACATTGTCCAGTGTCAGCGCCGTGCGGCGGCCGGCCAACGATCGAAGCTCTGGATCGACCTGTTGCAGATAGGCGTCGTCGGTCGGCCCGACCTGAGCGCTGGCGGGCAAGGAACAGCCAAATGTTAGGGCGATCAATAGGGGCGTGAAGAGCTTGATCATGGGTTCTATCCAACTGCGGCGGGGTGAAAGCTATAGTCAGAGATCGATTTGGCCTTCATTTCCGAGCTGAACCCAGGCGCAAGTGGGGCTCGATATCGTCCCCGATCCATCGTGATTGGATAGACAAAATGTTCATGCAGATGCCCCGCATGCTCGGTCATGGTCTCTGTCCAATCGCCGCTGACCGCGATGAAGTCGATCATCGAGACATGTTGCACCAACTCGCAAAGACCCACGCCGCCGGCGTGCGGGCAGACCGGCTTTCCGAACTTTGCGGCGAGCAGCAGAACAGCGAGTACTTCATTGAGCCCACCCAATCGGCAGACGTCCGCCTGAACAATATCCATACCGCCGGCCTGCAGGAACTGTTTGAACATAACCCGGTTGTGGGCATGCTCGCCCGTTGCCACGCGGATCGGATGCACGCCCCTAGCGATTTTGGCATGGCCCAGGATGTCGTCAGGGCTGATCGGCTCTTCGATCCACCAAGGTTCGAACTTGGCCAGCGCGTTGGTCCAACTGATCGCTTCATCAACTTCCCAAACCTGATTGGCGTCGAGCATAAAGCGCCGCGAGGGTCCGATCTCCTCGCGGATGATGGCGCAGCGGCGAATGTCCTCGTCCAGATCGCGTCCGACCTTGATCTTGAAGCTTTCCCAGCCCTGGGCCAGATACTCGCGGCAAAGGCGCCGAAGCTTGTCGTCGCTGTAGCCGAGCCAGCCGACCGAGGTCGTGTAGGCGGGATAGCCTTCGGCCAACAGGCGCGCTTCGCGTTCGGCCTTCCCGGCCGCTTGGCGATGCAGGATATCGACTGCTTCGGCGGGGGTCAGAGCATCATGGATATGTCGAAAGTCGATCAGAGAGACAAACGCTTCCGGAGACAGGTCAGTGACCAGCTTCCATACCGGCTTACCTTCTGACTTGGCCCAAAGATCCCAAATCGCATTGATCACCGCCGCGAGGGCCAGATGAATGACGCCCTTCTCGGGGCCCACCCAACGCAGCTGGCTATCGCCGGCCAGTTCGCGCCAAAAGGCGCCCATGTTCGCCGTGATGTCGTCCAGCCGTTTGCCGATGATGAAGGGCTTGAGCGCCTTGACGGCGGCCACGCACAGCTCGTTTCCGCGGCCGATCGTAAAGGTCAGGCCATGCCCAGTGGCACCATCCTGAGTCTCCAGGATGACATAGGCGGCTGAGTAGTCTGGGTCGGGGTTCATCGCATCAGAACCATCCAAGAAGTCGGATGTGGGGAAACGGACGTCAGTGACGCGCAGGTCGACGATGGTCATGGGTGCCTCTGTCGGTGCTCTTGGATCGGCGAGAAAGGATGGGTGGTTTCGGGGCCTACATGGTCCAACCGCCGTCGATGACGTGGATGGCCCCGGTCGTGAACGCGGCCTCATCGCTTGCCAGATAGACCGCCAAAGCCGCAACCTCTTCGGGCTTTCCGATCCGGCCCATGGGTTGACGGGCGATAAAGGCGGCCCGCGCTGCGATCTCATCGCCGGTGTCGCGCAGCCTTTGAGCTAGGGACGGCGAGTCCACCGTGCCGGGGCAGATGGCGTTGCAACGAACCCCCTTGTCGACGAAATCGGCGGCCACCGCCTTGGTTAGGCCAATGACGCCCGCCTTGGTGGCGCCATAGACAAAACGATTGGGTACGCCGCGGATGCTGGAGGCCACGGAGGCTATGTTGACGATGGATCCACCGCCAGCCGCCACCATATTGGGGAGCCAAGCGCGGATGATGCGATAGATTGACGTCATATTTAGCTCTAGCGACCTGGCCCAATCGCCTTCGTCACAGTCCAGGATACTGCCGGCGTGCACAAATCCCGCTGCGTTGACGATGATATCGAAGTGCGGATGGCCTGCCCGCAAGTCTGCGATCTGCTGCGGGTTGGTGACATCCAACACTGCGGTGCGAATCGCAGGGGTCGCTGCGCCTAACTTTTCCAGCGCCATCTCGTCGATGTCGACGGCCATCACCTGAGCGCCCTCGTGCGCAAAGGCCAGCGCGATCGCGCGGCCAATGCCTGCGCCCGCGGCGGTCACGAGGGCCTTCTTAGCCTGTAGTCGCATTTTCCCTCGCTTAACAATGATGGCCGTTCAACGGTAAGGCTGCCGTTACTCGCCCAGGTTGGTGGGATAAGGCGGCGGCGTCGGTGTGCTTTTTCGCGCTGGTGGGTTGGCAGCCAGCATCCGCATGACCTCGGCGATAGCGCCCTGCAGTTGGGTATCGCGACCACTGTTGGTGGCGATGGGGTCAAGCTCAATGCGGATATCTGGCGAGACCCCTTTGCCCTCAACCTGCCATGTTCCGTCGGCGGCGAAGAAGCGGTACCAAGGCACAAGGGACAAGCCGCCGTCGATAAGTGTCGGATTCCCTGAAACGCCGATCAAACCGCCCCAAGTACGCGTGCCGATCAGCGGCCCAATCTTGCGTTCCTGAAACGCATAGGCCAGGAAGTCGCCGCCCGATTGAGCGTCTTGGTCAATCAGTAAAACTTTGGGTCCGAACATACCGCCGCCAGGGGTGTTGAAGGTCGCGCCAACATTGCCCTTCCAACCGGCCAATGGGGTTTGGGCGAGGACGTCGACGATGTGGTTGGCGGCGCTACCGCCGTCGTGTGAACGGTCATCGATGATCAGCGCGTCCTTATCGATCTGAGAGTAATACATCCGATTGAAGCTATTAAACCCGGCTAGCCGGGCGTCGGGCACATAGACGTAGCCGACCCGTCCATTGGTTTGTTTCTCCACCGCGCGGCGGTTGGCCTCGGTCCAAGCCGCTAGACGCAGTGGCCCTTCTGAGGCGAGGGGCTCGACCGTGATGGCGCGTACGTCGCGGCCGTCAGGGCTGGATGCGACCTTCAGCGCGGTCTGCTTGCCCGCTGTCCCTTGCAGGAACTCCCAGACATTGTCGTTGGCGCTCAAGGCGCGGCCGTTGACTGCTAGGATGTAATCACCCTCGCTAACCTTTAGACCCGGCGATGACAGCGGTGCGTGGCTGTGCGGGTTCCAGTTCTCACCGGTGTAGATATGTTTGATCCGGGTTGCGCCGTTTTCGAACCCCAGGTCGGCGCCCAACAGGCCGATATTGGCCGCCTTCGCATTGTAGCCGTCACCGCCGAAGACAAATTGATGGCCGACCTGCATTTCGCCCATCATCTCACGTAGCAGTACGTTCAGATCCTCACGACGGCCGACATGGTCGACCAGCGCGCTGTAGCGCTTGTAGATCGCCTGCCAGTCTATGCCGTGCATGTTTGGGTCGTAGAAATATTTCTTCTCCATCAACCAGGCTTCGTCGAATATCTGGCGCCATTCTTTGCGCGGATCGACGATCATTTTCAGGCCGCTCAGGTTCAGCGGCTTGGCGGCCGCGGGCGTCCTGATATCTGTGATCATCAGCCCGCCAGGGGTCTCGACAACCAAGTGCCAGCCATCGGCACTCATCGCCGTCCTGCCGGCCCCGGGCATCACCTGCTCTTCTTTTCGGGTTGTGAAGTTGAACTTCATCAGTGCGGTTTCGGCGAGTTCAGCCGCGCTCGGCGGCCCGCTCGAGGCACCGGGCTGTCCGCGGCGAACGAAGTAGAGATCGCCGTTCTTGGCGACTGACAGGCTGCCATAGTTGCGTTCATTGACCGGAAGGGCAACGACGCGGCTGTTTAAGCCTTCGATATCGACGCGGGCCGGCTTGCTGTCGGGCAAGGTTGCAGTAGATGGTTCGTCCCCAGCCTTCAGGGCTAAAGGCGAAACGCCATCGGCGGCCAATAGGGCCACGTAAAGGCCGGCGCGGTAGGGCTTCTCCATCGCCGACATGTCCAGACCTGCGCGCCCGGGACCTGCATTGGTCGAGGCGGCAAAGTAGAGATATTTGCCGTCCTTGCTGAAGGCTGGAGACGTCACGTCGGCTAAGTCGTCAAGGACCTCGTAGGATCGCTTGGTGGTGAAGTCATAGAGACGAAGGGCGCTGAAGAAGTTCGGCCGACCTTCGGTATAGGCCAGCCAGCGCCCGTCGGGCGAGGTGTCGACCTGGCCGGCGTGACGGCGGGGGCTGGTCGAGATCAGCGTGCGCTCACCTGTGACGGTATTGATCGCGTAAAGGCCAAGCCGTTGGCTAGCGAAGATGATCTGAGAGCCATCGCCACCCCACTGGATCAGTTGATTAAAGGCTTCGCCGAGCGCAAAGCGGGCGGTTTGCCTAAGCCCGGTTTGATCCTTGATAACCAGTTCCTGGGCGGCGTTTGATGCGTCGACATAGGCGATACGTCCGCCGTCTGGCGACCATAGGGCGGTATATTCCCGAGCACCATCGGTCATGGTTAAATTGCGTGTAGAGCCCTCATCGACCGGCACTGTGAAGACCTCACCGCGGGCAGTGACGGCGACCCGCTTGCCGGTCGGTGACAGGCTGTAGCTCTGGATGGTGGTGGAGGCGTCCTTGGTCTGCACCCGGGTTTGTGGCAGCTCCGGATGGATCGAGATTACGATCTCGGCGGTTGCGCCGCTGGAGGTGTCGAGTGTCTTTATGCGACCGCCGGCCTCATAGATGATGACGCCCTTGTAGGCGTCGGCGGCGCGAATATCCCAGACGTCCTCGTGGCTTACCTTGGTGACAGCCTTGGACGCCGGATCATAGCGAAACAGGTTCAGGGTCTTGTTCTCGCGATCGGACAGGAAGTAGATCTGATCGCCCACCCACATCGGCTCGAGGTCGTTAACCCCGTCCCCAGGGATATTGACCGTCGTGTTGGCCTTCATGTCCATGATGGTTATTGAAGGCGTGCGTCCCCCGCGATGACCGCGCCAGCCGAAATTGCCGCCATAGAGGGCATCATAGGCCGGCGAGATCTGGTTGTAGGCGAAGCCGTAGCCGCTGGCGTTGAAACGCCCGCGATAGACCCGGGTCTCCATCTGCTTCTGTTCTAGGCCGCCCTTGGTCGAAACCTTATAGAGCTGAGCTGAGCGACCTCGATTGAACTCGCGTGCCGAGGCGAAGTAAACCGCCGAACCGTCCGCCGTCCAGTCCATGACAGTGTCATCGCCAGGATGCCAAGTCAGGCGCTTGGGCTGGCCACCGCTCTGCGGCATGACATAGACGTCCTTGTTGTCGTCTTTGTTGGCTGAGAAGGCGATCATTGAGCCGTCCGGCGAGAAGATCGGATTACTCTCCTCCGCCGGGTCTGTTGTCAGTTGCCTTGGGTTGGCACCATTGCGCTCAGCGATCCAAATGTCGCCCGCATAGACGAAAGCGATATTCGAGGCCGAGATTGCGGGATCGCGCAAGAGCAGGGTCTGTGCGTGAGCGGACCCAAATAGCGCCGCCGCCGCGATACCCGCGGCGGTGAAAATGACTGATCGGTTCATTTGATTTTCTACTCCCAGTACCAACCAAGCTGCATAATTGACCTACTTTTTAGGCAGGTAGGTCGAGAAGAACCGGATGGCGTTTTCACCCATGACCATGCGGACAGTTTTTTCGTCCATGCCGGCGTCAAGCAGGGCGCTGGTCAGGCCAGCCATTTCTGAACTGTCGAAGGGCATTGGCACGCCGCCGTCCATATCCGAGCCCAAGGCGACATGTTCGGGGCCAATCAGCTTGACGGTATAGATCAGCGCCTCGACGGCGTTCTTCATTGTTGGCTTGCAGATGGCCGCGTCCCAGAATCCGATGCCGATGAGCCCGCCATGATTGGCGATCAGTTTCATCGTCTCATCGGAGATATTCCGGGGCGTGTCGCAATAGCCCTTTACGCCCGTGTGCGACACGATGACTGGATGTTTGGCGATTGCGATGGTGTCACGCACCATGGCTTCGGAAGAATGAGCCACATCTATGATCAGACCATGCTTCTCGGCGGCGGGGATGACCGATTTGCCGAATGGCGTCAGGCCAGCCTGCGTTTCGCCGTGCAACGAGCCGCCAAGTTGGTTGTCGAAGAAGTGGGTCAGTGCCAGGACGCGGAAGCCGGCGTCGTACATCACTGGAATATTTGAAAGCTTTCCCTCAAGCGGGTGGGCACCTTCCGACAGTAATATGCCGGCCGGGACGCGGTCGTGCATGGCACGCTTGAGATCGCCCTGGGTGCGCACAATGCGCATTGCCCCGTTCGAACGTTCCTCGAACCCCTGCAATTTGTCGGCCGCGTACAGCGCACGCTCTAGGACGCTGTACCAAGTCTTATACGGCCAGCCATCACGCTTGGCTCTGGTCTCCATGGCGTCGCCATTGGACATAGAGCTTTTAACGTAATTGGCGCCGTTCGGTGAGGAGGACACCACTGAGAACAGTTGCAGCGCATAACCGCCTTCTTTCAGGCGCGGAAAATCGACGTGACCAATGGTGTTGCGGACGACCAGATCGCGATTCCATAGCAATGGATCTGCATGAAGATCGGTGACTGGAATGGTGGCGTGGATTGCCTTGGCCGCAGCGCTGACCGGGTAGGGTTCGTGAGGAGTGACGCCGTTCACCAGGTCCGGATTGGCTACCTTTACGTCTTGCGCCTGCGCTGGCTGGGTAAGGCAGATCGCTGATGCGACCAAAGCGATTGCGGTGCCGCTAAGGCTCCGGCGTAAAAGGCCCATAACGATTTTCCCTTTATCCCTAAATGTGAAACATAATACCGAATAATGCAAAACCATTGCCGCCTGTCAAGGGCGCGTAGGGCGCGGGCGACGAGCAGTTTTGGGTGGAAATCGTCAGCAAGGTTGCCGCCTATCGTTGACGTGCGCCCAGTAAAATTTCCCTGGCTCGCTTGGCGACAATCACATCCTCGCCGTCGTTCAAATAGCCAGGATAAAGGGCTGGTCCGATTATGTTTCCAAAGTAGGCGCTTGGACCATTGGCGATCAGCATTTCGATCGGACGGGCGCTGGCCCTCATTTGCTTGACGAAGTCGCTGTAGGTGAGGGGGATGTCGGCCTGGTCCCACATCAACACCAAGCCTGGGCCAAAGTAGAGCTCATCATGGCCTAGTCGAAGCCCGGGAATATCGCTGACATGCTGTCTGATCATTTCAACGCGCTCACGATCTCGATTTTGAAGGGCCTCGGCGTCTCTGGCTAGGAACTGTTCGATGGCGACCATCAGGCCTACGACCTCTTCCTTATCGACCTTCATGCCCCGGCCCAGCGCGGCGGCGTTGGGCGGCCCCATTTTGCGCGCGGCGGCGATCAGATCAGCGCGTCCCGCCAAAATCCCGCTGGACTGAGGGCCGTGCAATCCCTTGCCGCCGCTGATGCCGACGAGGTCGGCGCCCATCTGCGTGTAGCGCCAAAGGTTGGAGGGTGGTGAACTGTGGGTTACGCAAAACGAGGCGTCGAAATAGACCGGCACTGCGGCCTGCTTGCCAATGGCGACTAAGCGCGCAAGCGGTATGATCCCTGCCGCGTCCATCTTCTCTGTATTGATCAGGCCCGCGATCATCGCCGTCCGCTCGCTGATGGCCGCTCGCATCTGGTCTTCGGTGTCAACGTAAACGAGGGTCATTCCCGCATCACGGAAGGCCTGCTCATAGCCTGTAGCGTGGGCGCGCTGCATGATGGTTTCGCGGCGCGGCCAGTCTGGGTGCGGCAGGGCCGCGATCTTGCGGTCATCGCTGCCGGCTAGGCACGCCGCTGCGCCTAGCACCATTGCCGAGAAGGCCCCCGAGGTGACCATGGCCGCAGGGCTCTTGGTGATTGTCGCCAGCCTGATGCCTGCTGCCGTGTAGAGGGCGTTGAGGTCCACGAAGTCACGAGAAGCCGCTGCCATAGCATCCGTGACCTGTTTGGATAGAACGGTCCCGCCCAGTGCAGTGACGGGCCCAGCGGCATTGATGATTGCGAGTACGCCAAACATTTGCTCGTAAACGCTGGCCTGGGGCCTCATCCCCGCGCCATGAGGCTGGGTGGCTGGTTCCCGCGCGTCTCTGGACGGGGCTGGGGCCGCATTTAGGTCATTGGACCAGGCCAACAGCGGCGCGGCACCGCTAAGGCCAAGCAGCCTCAGGAAGCCACGTCGACCCAACGAATTGTTCTCAGCCCGCTTAAGGGCATGGTTTAATGGCTTCATATCGCTTGCCTTCCAGTGTCTTTGCCAAATGCGCCTGTCGAACAGGTGACAGGCGCGGCGTGCTACCCAATCCATCGGCTAGTGTCGGCATTTGGTATTGCTCGCGCTTGGTAGCTGCGAGCGATGCTCCTAGAGTGGCTAGTCGACCAGCAGCACCCGGATGGTCGGACGTTTGATCGTCTTAAACTGCATGAACCAGCTACCGACCGCGCCCGGGCTCAAGGCCACGGCTTCGCCGTCCTTGACCGGGCGAACCTGCTCATGGTCATCGCTCTTCCAGACCTCGCCATTGGTCAGCGCCACATAGTAGTTACTAGCGCCGTTCGCCCAGGCGCGCAGAACCACCCCGTTGTAGGTCGAGCGCGCCCGATCATTGGGCTCCTTAACCCTGCGCTGTTCAGCCCCCCGCCGCTTTTCATGTCTTGCAGCGCGTTGCTCTGAGGCGGTAACGGGCTCTTTGGTAGCGGGTTCAATGACACCTGTGGCGGGCCCGCTCTGTGCTGTGTCCGAGGCGGTTGATTTCGCCAATCCATCGAAACAGGTCAGGCGATCAGTGGGATTTGGAACCCGAGCACAGGTCTGTAAGGCGTCCTGCAGTCTGGAGGTGTTGGCTTTCGCTTGGGTACCTGCAAGGAGCAGGATTGCGAAGGCCATCAAGACCGAGCGGGAAAAACCCATTTCGAACTCCTAAGCTGGGGTTTTAGGTACAAAACGACTTTGACCGGGTCGGAGACTTCTGGTGCCCATCTGTGCGCGGCATGTTCGGTTATGCAACATTAAACTGAAAACACGTGGTAATCCGGCTTCCGATGGGTGCCATTGAAACCGTTTCTATACTGCTAATATGAGCGGCTAGGTTAAAAATGAGCGGATCATCCGATCCAATTTGCGATCCTTGAAAACGTTTCTATACTTCGCAAAACAAAAAATAATTGACACCAAGTTATTATTCCCATTTCATGAGCCACAGTCTCATTATGTGGAGCGCGGCCAGAAAATCCGGTGGATGTCGACAATTTCAACCACGGAGCCGCGCATGGCTCGGTCGGACAGATTGGCAAAGAATCCCCAGAAATGGGTGATCGGTCGCGACGCTATCTTGGCTAGAAATTCAAAGGGGTGGAAAATGTTAAATAAAAACAATAGCAAGCTGCGTCGGATCATTTGGCGCGGTCTCTTGGCCGCTAGCGCCTCGACTATAGCCTTGACAGCTTCGACGGCTGTGTTTGCTCAAAATGCCGATCAAGCGGCCAAGGCTAGCGCGGACGTTGAAGAGATTGTCGTCACTGGGTCACGCATCGCCCGCATCAACATGGATACGGTCCGCCCAATTTCAGAGGTTGGCCCCGACATTATAAGCAAGCGGGCGGCCACAAACCTGGCCGACGCCATTAAAGAACTGCCGATCGCCGGTTTCGGCATCGGGCCAAACGGCGATCAAAATGCCTTCACGGTGGGGCAGAGTTACGTTGACCTCTTCAACCTCGGTTCGCAACGCACGCTGACCCTTGTTAACGGTCGCCGCTTCGTCTCATCGAATGTGCCATCGAACTTTTCTTCCGCAGCCGGGTTGCAGGTCGACTACAATGTTCTGCCGGTCGCCCTAGTCCAGCGGATCGAAGTCGTGCCGCTCGCCGGCGCCGCTGTTTATGGTTCCGACGCCATTGCCGGAACGATCAACGTCGTTCTCAACCAGAACTATCAAGGCGCCGAGTTCTCTAGCCAGTACGGCCGGTCCTACAAGAAAGACCTTGACCAGTGGCAGGTGCAGGGCGTGATCGGTACCAACTTCGCCGAAGACAAGGGCAACGTCGCTTTCTCGGTGGAGTATAATAAACAAGACGGAGCACTTTTGAATGCCCGTCCTGATTGGAAAGACAATCGCCCGCTGGTTATACCGTTCGGTGCTCGCCTCGACGCAGATGGCGATGGTGATAAGGACCAAGAATACCGGATCTATTATAATCAGGTCGCGCAAATCTTTGGCAATTACGGTTCGGTTTCCCCCACAGCGATTTTGCGCCCGTCTTTAGGCCAGGGCGCAGTCGGCGGGAAGTTCTATGAGTTCACTGCGACCGGTGATCTGTCGCAATGTCAGCCCGGCCAAGTGCCCGGAGCCTCTTCATCCATCTTCGCGATGAGCGCCACACCCGGCAGTATCTGCGGCAGGGACCTGGTCGGCGATACGAACCAGATCCGCTCGCCTGTTGAGCGCATCACCATCTCGACGCTGGGTCACTACGACTTACCTTTCAATACGCGCTTCTTTGTTGAGTCGACCTTTGCCAACGCTAAAGCCAAAGAGTTGGTGAACCAGGGAGGGTTCAATACCTGGGTGTTCGGCGGCACTTCCGGCGCGCTGACCATGAATACGGCTAACCCTTTCTTGTCTGCGCAATCGCGCTCGATCCTGGAAGGTGCGCTTGGAGCCAACGCCAACTTCTCGGTCAACCGTCTTGACAATGACCTTGTCGCTGGCGGCGCGAATAACACCCAGAATTTCACTTGGCGCGTTGCTCCCGGGTTCGAGGGTAAGTTCAACATCGGCGAACGCAAGTTTAAGTGGGAAGTCTCTAGCGTTTTTGGCCACGCCAACATTCTCACATCGACTTTGGGTATAATCGATGGGCGGCTCGTCAACGCCCTAGATGCAGTCAGGGTTGACAGCACCTATCTAAACAGTCTGGTGACGGCAACCGGCAGTACAATCAAAGCCGACAGGAACGGTGACGGCAAGGTTGATGGTGCCGATGCACTGATCGTCCTTAACGCCTCTGGTCAAAGCGGCGTGACAGGCATCGCCAACGGCTCGATCATCTGCCGGATCAACGGGAGCATCGCCAACGGAACTGTGGCGGGCTACAATTCACCGGTAATTGGCGCAGGCGTCGCCAGCACGGCCTCGACTTTCGGCGCAGGCTGCCTTCCCCTGAATATCTTCGGAGACGCGCAACGCGTGAACTCTAGGAGAGCTCTCAGCTTCATCACCGGCGGGCCGCGGCAGACCAACACCAACAACGATCAGCGCGTTCTTACAGCAAACATTTCTGGTGAAGTGTTCAAACTGCCTGCGGGCTGGATTAACGCTAACGTCGGGGTTGAATCGCGCCGCGAGAACGCGCTTTTTACCCCTGACCAAGCCTCAACGCTGGGCATTTCGCGCGGCGGTTTCGCAACCCAGATCCAGACCGGGGGCTCTTATACGACGTCCGAATATTTTGCCGAAGCTCTCGTGCCGCTGGTTAGCCCGAGCCTGAATATCCCGTTGATCAATCTTCTTGAAGTCAGCGGATCAATCCGCAGCGTCAAGGGTGACAACAAGGATATCAACCGCCTCTCTGACAGCTCCAACGACTCAACCGCTTTCGAGTACGGCGGCCGATGGTCACCGGTGAAGGATCTGGTCTTCCGCGGATCTTACACGGAAGCCATTCGCGCGCCGTCACTGGTCGAGTTGTACACGCCTGAATCTGGCAGTTTCTCGTCGGCCCAAGACCCATGCGACCAGCGTTACATCAATGGTGGCGGCTCTCCGGCAATCCGTAAGGCCAACTGCGTGGCTGGCGGACTACCTGCCAACTTCACGTCGATCGTGGTCAACCAGACCATCCCGATCACGACTTCAGGCAATGTCGGCCTGATCCCGGAACAATCCAAGGCCTATAC
>Ga0209550_10001889_pt1 | contig 20195 bp, 15 predicted proteins | sample LauGreSuBDMM15SN_2_FD_187567 | JGI IMG/M metagenome (GOLD analysis project Ga0209550, IMG submission 187567) | Freshwater lake microbial communities from Lake Michigan, USA - Su13.BD.MM15.SN (SPAdes) (version 5) | ecosystem: Environmental > Aquatic > Freshwater > Lake | place: Lake Michigan... | reverse complement strand
CCTAAAGGAAAATTAAATGGCTATTACCACGTATGGCACATCGATTGCGCGTTTTGTTGGCGGTTTGTACAACCAAACGCTCAGCAACAACTCTTACAAAGAAGTCACTGCTATTGTTACATCGCAGGCGACACTCAATTCATTTGCAAACGAATCATTCTCAACAGACTTCAAGGGTCAAACAGATTTAGCCGTCGCTAAAACGCTGTTGTCTAACTTGGGCTTGTCTTCCATTACCGGCTTGGACAACTGGGTTGCTGCTCAATTGACGGCTGCAACTGCTGGTAAGGGTGCAAAGGTTGTTGAGTTGCTCAACAGTTTTGCCGGCATGACATCGGATGCTACTTACGGCTCCTATGCAACTGCTTTCAACACCCAAGCTGCTGCAGCTTTGACTTACTCGCAGACTAGCGGCACAGCTGGTGGCGATTTCGCTGCATCTGCAACTGCTGCTGCTGCTGCTGCTGCTGCTGCTGCTGCTGCTGCCGTAACTGCTGCCGCTGATGCTGCCTCTGCCGCTGCCGTATCTGCTGCTCTGGTTTCTGCAAACGCAGTGTCTGCTGCTGCCGCTTTGCTGGTGGCAAAAGAAATTGTTTTGACTGCAGATACAGATGCCGCAACTGGTGGTGCTGGCGATGATGTTTTTTACGCATCACAAGCTACTGCTAGCACATGGAACGATTCCGATGTGCTGTACGGTGCAAGTGGTTCTGACACGGTTGTGCTGACTGTCAAGGCTGATGCTGATAGCTCGCCTGCTGTTGCTTTGAATGGCATTGAGACGGTTCGCGTGAACAACCAAGCCACTGACACTTCTGGTGCAATGATTGATGCATCTTTGTGGTCTGGTGTAACAACACTTTCAAATGCTGGCTCAACAGCTGGTTCCTTGATTTCTGTCTCAGGTCTTGAGACTACTACTGTGACGTATGTGTCTGGTAACACAGATGCAACAATTAACTACCGCGGCGATTTAACTGGCTCTGCTGACAGTGCTACTTTGCAGTTGGCCAAATTGGGTACCGGTACTGCGACCACATTGTCCAGCACAGCCGATATCACTATCGGTAGCGGCATTGATAGTGTTGCAGTTACATTGGTCGGCACTTCCTTCTTCTCACTCGAGGGTGGCGACGAGCTGGTCTCCGTGACTCTTTCCGGTACAGGTATGGGCGTTGTCAATACAAACGATCCATTGACAAGGTTTGATGCTGGCTCATTGAGCGGAACCAACTTGTTTAATTTCTCAGGTTCTGCAACAACATTGGTGGCCACAGGTGGTGCAGGTAACGATACCTTCACCATGATTACCGCCGTCTTGAGCACTGGTGATACCATTAATGCTGGTGCTGGTACTGACACGATTCGTGCAAGTTGGGCCCAGTCTGGTGCTGTAGCTTTGTCGAACTTTGAAACAGGTTCTTTCCAGTTTTTAAACTCGGTCAACAACACACTCGATTTGTCATCAAACACAACGGGTTGGAATGGTCTGTCAATTTCTGGTTCAGCTGCAAACACAGACGTTGTTTTGAAAAATGTTTACGCAGGTACAAGTGGACTGACAGTCAAGTTGGATGACAGCTTGATTGATGACTTCACACTCGATTCAGTTAGCGCTGCTACTGTAGTCATCGCAGTTGGTTCTGGCTCTGGTATTATTGCTATAAATACCTTGACCGTCAGTGATGTTGGAACCTTGACTGTATCTGTTGTTAGTTCAGGTACTGCAGAAACCATTGCCTCCATTGAGGACTCAAACCTTGCTCTTACTAGCTTGACACTAAGTAACGGTAGTACTGGCGGATTGACAGTTGGTGACATCTCAGCCTCTGCACTAGCAACTTTGGTTGTAAACACTTCTGGTTCAGCAGGCATTTCCGTAACTGACGCCGATTTGTATGGCACTGCATTGGCTTCTATTACCATCAAAGCTGAAGGAACAGATGCGGCTGACGTATCTTTAGGCGGTGTAATGAACAGCGGCAAGTCTGCTGGTATGGTTTCACTTGATACCGTCACTATCAGTGCAGCTTCTGGTGCTGACGTTACATTGCAGGGAATGAACATCGGAGGTTCTGCAACAACAACTGCAACAGTTTCTAATGCTGTTACTTTCAACGTCTCTTTCGCTGGTACTGACTCTGTAGTGGCGTTGGGTGATATTTCAGCGACAGCTTCTGATCTGGTCTTTAACATTGGCGCTGCCGGTGGTACAGCTGGGTTTACGGTTGGTAACGTAGTTGCAGGTGGTTCTACCGCATTGGGTAGCATCAGCATCAATGCAGTTCTTGCAACAGCACAAACTGCGACCTTCGGAACCTACAGTGGTGCAGGAGAATCCTACACGCTAGGAACTGCTAACTTGGCCGTGAGTGCTGGATTGACATTGGGTGCAGTATCAGTAGATGAGGCTGCAGCAAGTTTTGGTACGATTACCCTTGCAACAGGTGCAAGTGCCACTATCGGTGCTGTCGATGCATCAGCTATTGGAGCAATCACTGTAACGATGGCTAGTGGTGCGGACTTTGCAATTGGTTCAGGTACGGCTGCGAAGTCTATCGGAAACATAACCATCACTGGCGCAACAGCTTCGACATTGATCATGAGTGGCATGGCTGCTAGCTCTACAATCGGAGCTGTATCAATTACGATGGGTAGTGCTACTGACTTTGATGTTTACTCAGCCGGCGATGCCTTTGTTGCTGGAAAATCAATTGACAGTGTTACTTTGACTTTGACATCAGCTGCCTCAGGTGGTTTTGGTGATATCAAAGCTAGCTCTGTTGGAGACATTGAATTTAAGTTGGGCGCATCTACAACTCTTGTTGCTGCCGGTATCGAGGCTTCTGGTGCAGCTGCTTCCGGTGGCTCTTTATCATCAGTGACATTCAGCGGAAACGGTTCATTAACAGTTACAGATATCCATGCACACACTGCTGGTTCTGGTTCAACGATTGGAGCTGTAAAGCTTGTATTGACAAGTGCTGTGACAGCTCGGATTACAAACTTGGGTGCAACAAGTAACTATATTGAGTCTGTGACTATTGCGGCAGCATCTGGTGCTTCTGCAATAATTACAACACTTGCGGCTTCTGCAATTGGTTCAATTACCATCACTGGAACTGGTACTGTGAATTTGGCATCTGTTTTGTCACCTGGAACTGTTGGAACTGCTGACTTTAGCGGTGCATCTGGAATTCTTACTGCTAATTTCTCCGCAGTTAAGAGCGTAGCAGTGATTAAAGCAGGTCACGGTACAAATACCCTAACCCTTGGTACTGGTGCAAGCACCGTAACATTGTTTAGTGGCAGTGCATCTGACTCAATTGAGATCTTTAATACAGGTACAACCAAACAGACCATTGTTGCGTTCGAAGCTGGAACATCGAGAGATGTATTGGTTATCGATTCAACAACCATGGCTTCAAATGGCATGAACTTGATTCAAGCTGGTACAGCGGGATTATTCTCTGGGGCTGCTACTGTTACTCTTCAAACTGTCACAGCAGCTGCTACGATAACCGGTAATGCAAATATTGTTGTTCTGGGAACTGGCTCTTACACTAGCTTGGCTGACATGAAGTCTGCTATCACAACAGGCGGATCATTGCTGCTCACCATGGATACCGGCGGTACAGCAGGTTCCCTGTTGGTTTTGTGGACTGACACAAGCGGTGGAGCAAACTTGACAGTGATTGCAGGTAGTTCTGCTACTACTGCTGCCCTTGCTACTGGAGCATCTGCTGCAACGCTGGTTACATTCTCAGGCGTTACAGCCGGAGCATTCGTAGCTGCAAACTTCGATGTCGTTTAATTGACTAGAAGTAAATAGCTTTATTGCTATTTATCAATACCTCGCAGATTAAAATCTGCGAGGTTTTTTTATGGAAAATTTCAACATCAAATGCAAATTAAAAACACAAATCCAATTAGCATAATTGGTGGACTCAATGTCATAGAAGATCTTGATTTAGCTCTTAGAACTTGCGAACATTTTGTTAGGGTGACTCAAGAACTAAAGTTAAACTATATTTTTAAAGCTTCATTCGATAAGGCCAACAGATCAAGTATTCACTCGTATAGAGGTCCTGGAATTGAAGAAGGTTTGAGGATTTTAGAAAAGGTTAAGGAGTCTTTTAATGTGCCAGTATTAACTGATGTGCATGAAGTTGACCAGGTAATGCAAGTCGCAAGCATTGTGGATGTTTTGCAGTTACCAGCATTTTTAGCAAGACAAACAGATCTCGTTGTAGCTTTAGCTAAAACAGGAAAACCAATCAACATCAAAAAACCACAATTTATCAGTCCGCACCAAGTAAAAAATATTGTGGATAAATTTGAGGCCTGCGGAAACAGTAATGTGTGGGTGTGCGATAGAGGAACAATGTTCGGATACGACAATTTAGTAGTTGACATGCTCGGGTTTGGGGTAATGAAAAAAGTAACTTCAAACAAGCCACTCATATTTGACGTTACTCATTCCCTGCAAAACAGAGAAGCACTTGGACTTGCTTCAGGAGGTCGAAGAGAGCAACTGGCTGAACTGTCGAGAGCTGGTATTGCTGTTGGTATTGCTGGCCTATTCCTCGAGGCACATCCAGACCCTGTAACTGCAAAGTGTGATGGCCCAAGTGCTTTGCCGTTGAACTTACTCAAACCATTTTTGTCTCAAATGAAAGAGTTAGACGACCTAATTAAAAGCTTTCCAGTGATTGAAATCACGTGAAAACTGCATGAAAAAAATAAAATAAGATACCAGGAGTTAATATGAAAGACAAAGAAGTAATGAAGTTGGCTGCACTAGTTGATAAGTGTTTGCTTGAGAATAATTTGGCTGATGCATTAGCTCACTCTGAAAAAATACTTACACACAACAGATCAGCAGGACTTGCTTACAAGGGAGTAATAGCTTTACGCCAGGACTTATTAGATGAGGCAGAATCTTATTTACTTGAAAGCTTTCAAGTCAACAAAAACCAAAACTTAGCACTTGCAAACTTAATACCCATCTACATTAAAAAAAGAAATTTTAAAAAAGCTGTAGCTTTCGGGGAGCAGGCTTTTGAAGCAATGCCAAAAAATGATGGGGTTGCAACAAACTACGCAGCAGCGTTACTACAGGAGCAACAATTTGATAAAGCACTGACAATTCTAAAGCCGCTACTCAATGAGTCAAAACCAAATATTTCAATCCTCTCTGCATTAATCTCTTGCTATAAATCGCTCTTTATGAAAAAAGAGAGCGAAGAAATGTTGGACATAGCTGAAAAATTCTTTGGTGATAAATATGAAGTTATGAGATTAAAGGCTGATAATCTCGCTGAATCAAATCCACTTAAAGCTATTGAATATTATCGATCAGCTTTAGAAAAAGATAATACCAATGAAATTCCAACCAGCTGGAATATGTCTTTGGTTCAATTAAGACTTGAAGACTTTAGCGAAGGTTGGAAAAACTACGATAATGGCTTGCTGCCAGAAGTAGGAAAAATCGGAAGACCTATTCCGATACTTTTCAATCCGGAATTTAGGAAGATAAATCCAGAAACACTTGATAAAAACAAGTGGAGTTTTGCTGTTTGTGAACAAGGCATCGGTGATCAAGTGCTCTTTCTTGGCGCACTAAACCAGTTTATTGCAGACTATCCTAAAACGGTGTTAATTGCAGAGACTCGATTTCATTCCATACTACGTAGATCATTTCCGGAAATTCCAATTTATGGATACGGATTTGGTCCATTGATGGATAGTAATTTCAAAAATAGCAATGGTTTTATACCTATAGGATCAATACAAAAAAAATATCGAGATAGTGTGGAAGCATTTGAATCATCTAAAAGTGTATATCTTAAGAATGATGAGATAAAGACAAGTAAATTCAAGGAAATATTGTTAACTAAAACAGGTGCGAAAAAAATAATTGGATTTTCTTGGAAGGGTGGATTCTGGGAAAGAGCGCAAAGAACCAAAACAATAGAGTTAGAATTATGGGATCCTATTTTCAAAAATGAAGATTATATATTTGTATCTTTACAATATGGAGATACCTCAAAAGAAAAAGAATATCTTACAAAAAAATTCAAAAATGTAAAATGGATTGATGGATTTGATTTTAAAAAAGATATAGAAAGTTGGTTCTCTCTTATATGTGCTTGCGATGATATTATATCCGTATCAACAGCATTGGTCCACTTTGCAGGTGCGGCTGGCAAAAGTGTGAACTTACTTCTTTCAGATAAAGGAGCGCCATTTATCTGGGGACTCGAGCGTGAACGTAGTATTGCTTATAATGATATAAAAATACACAGAAAGAAAATTGAACAAACAACTGAGGAATTTTTTAATAAAGTTTCTCATGATGTATTTTTTGAGGAGAAAATATGAAGCTTTTTGATTTAGTAAAAGATAAATTAAAAGATCCTAAAGGTGTCATTTCTGATAATGAAATTTGCGCGTTAAATCGAAGAGATTTTCTTTATAGTGAAACTTCTGTAACACTCAGTTTTTTGAAAATGTTTAACGCTGATAAGGTTACTTATGAGATGTATTCGATAATAGATTTTTTATATTCTGCATTATCAAAAATAAAAATAAAAGACGAGATTCGAATTTATCAGTTTTCACAAACTATGACTTTACCTTCTCTGGCAGTGTCTAGTCTAATTGGGGATAAAGCGAAAAATATTAAAATTTGTGCGCCAAGAGGAACTCAAAGGGTGGACGCTACAGATATATATTCAGCAACTTTAGTTGAAAAATTCAATTTATCTATGAACTCCAAGCTGGTTGCAAGCGACATTGGTAATGGTGGTTTAGATACGATAGACATAATACTGTGTAACGCATCAAACGAAGCGGAAGTAACAAGTGCACTCAGATCTTTTGAGGCGGTAAAACGCGGGTTAATATTAATTAAAGGCTATGGACGCAAGGATGCGCCAAATTGTGGCGAAATCATACTTGCAGCCAGATTAAATGTGCACTGCACAATCGCAGGTTTTGGTTTTTGTGCGGTGTTATGATATGACTGAATTAGCAAGTCCAGAATATATAGAGCAATTGCGTAGTTTGCATGAAAAAAATAAAAGCTTTGGTGTTGGATCTCAAACTTCAAAACATTATGATCAAATTGCTAAAATTATCAAAATTAAAAATATTAAAACTATATTGGACTACGGTTGTGGGAAGGGTCATTTTATAGAATATGTCAAAGATAATTTTCCGGATGTATCAATAACTGGATATGACATTGCTAATGCAGATTATATGATAAATCCAGAAGGTCAATATGATTTGGTAGTTTGTTTGGATGTAATGGAACATATAGAATATAGTTTACTGGCTAATGTATTGATGGATATAAAATCCAAAACTTCAAAGTTATTTATTTCTACTATAGCAAACTATCCAGCAAAAGCAAAGCTCCTTGATGGGAGGAATGCCCACTTGATACAAATACCATTTGGTCAATGGTTTACAATTATTTCTTCTTTTTTCCGAGTGGAACAATTCATAAGAACTCATCCGCAAGAGGGCGTTTTTATAGCTAGTAAGTATAAATCAACTGCTGACTGGAGATAATAGAGTATGAAAGACATAATAAAAATCTCTGTAGGATTTGATCAAAAAGAAGCTGTTGCTTATCACACCTTCTGCCAAAGTGTAATAAAAAATACGACTCAACCTATAATATTTGCTCCACTTGCGCTTAATTTATTTCAAAATTATTCTGAAAATCATAATGATGGTAGTAATACTTTTATTTATACGAGATTTCTCACTCCTTATTTATTCAATTTTGATGGATGGGCGATCTTCGCTGATGGCGATATGATTTGTAACTCTGACCTCGGAAAATTATGGAGCATGCGAGATGAAAGTAAAGCAGTCATGTGTGTTAAGCATGATTATAAAACAAAGGCGAGTGAAAAATATTTAGGAAACATCAACCAAGACTACCCACGAAAAAATTGGTCTAGCTTAGTTTTATGGAATTGCAAACATGTTGCTAATCAAGTACTGACACCGGATTTCGTGATGAAGCAAACCGGCGCTTTTTTACATAGATTTAAATGGCTTGACGATAGTCTGATTGGGGAATTAAATACAGAATGGAATTGGCTTGTTACTGAGTATCCTGATAACTATAAAGCAAATATTTTGCACTATACCTTAGGCACTCCATGTTTTAATGATTATAAAAATAGTCAAATGTCAGATTTATGGCATCAGAACCATTCCAATTCACAAGATGGGATGGATGATTAAATGGCTGTCACTTTTTCAGGAAGTATTGTCGACTTAGCTAAAGATGTTTTACGGGAAGAAGCGCAATCAATTTTGGATTGCATAGAGAATTTCGATCATAACTTCATCGAGGCGGTAAATCTACTTGCTAATTGTAAGGGGAGAATTGTTGTCTCTGGTGTCGGAAAAAGTGGACATATCGGTCGCAAAATCGCTGCAACATTGGCTTCAACTGGTACGCCTGCTTTTTTCGTGCATGCTGGTGAGGCTGGGCATGGCGACTTGGGAATGATAATTGCTGACGATGTCCTCATAGCAATCTCTAACAGCGGAGACACAGATGAAGTTGTTAACTTTGTAACTTTTGCGAAAAGGTACAACGTTAAATCTATAGGAATTACAGGTAACAAGAAAAGTGAAGTTGCCCGCTTAACTGATTGGCATATAGACTCAAGTGTTAAGAGTGAAGCTTGCCCGTTGGGAGTCGCGCCAACCTCTTCAACGACTGTTCAACTAGCTTTAGGTGATGCCCTGGCTATGGCTTGCTTAGCATCACGTGGTTTCACAAAGGAAGATTTTGCAAAGACACATCCATTCGGTTCACTTGGAAGGCGCTATTTTTTAAGAATTAAAGATGTGATGCAATCGATTAAAGAGGTTCCAAATAAACCATCGTCAATATTATTAAAAGAAGCATTACCAATAATGGCAATTGGTAGAATGGGTGCTCTTATATTAATAGACAACAATAATAATTTAGAAGGAATATTTACTGATAGTGATTTAAGACGATTGATTGCATTGGAAGACTCCGCATTAGATAAAAATTTGAATCTACCCGTTTCAAAATTCATGACAAAAAAAGCTACAACGATTGATGTAAACTCATTAGCTAGTGAAGCTCTAATAGTTTTTGAAGAGAAAAAAATTAGTCGTATTATTTGCTTAGATAAAAATAAAGTAGTTGGTATTATAGGTTGGCATAACCTACTAGAACATAAAATAAAATAAAATGCTGAAGAAAATAAATAATTCAGAAATTATAAAAATAATCAAAGAAGATTTTAAGCTAATCAATCTTTGCTTGATTTATACATTTATTGGTGGTATTTTATCATTGGCTCCAGTTGCTTACATGAAGGAAGTATATGGACCAGTAATTAATACTACTAGCTATAAATTATTGATTTATGTAACTGTAATATTGATAACCTTTATAGTTATTTCAGGAATTATGGATTGGGTTCGTTTTAAATTAATGCAATCAATCGCTTCCAATCTAGACAAGAAAATTTCAGAAAAAATATTCGAAATCAGTTATAAAAGTTATTTATATACAAGATCTAAAAATTCTAAAATTGCATTAAATGATTTAAAAACAATTAGAAATTTTATATCCTCTCCTGTAATGCTATCATTACTAGACGCTCCAATGAGTATTTTATTTATCATTGTTGTGTATTTAATACATCATAAAATGGCCATTGCTTTAGTAATTGCTATGTTGCTAATACTGCTAATAAATTATTATATTAATTATAAAACAAAATCATTAGTTATGGATTCGCAAAAGTTAAACTCTGATGCTCAAATATTCATTGCTGAAAATATTAATGGTGCTCAAACTATTAAATCAATGGGTATGCTAGATAATATTTATTATCGCTGGAGTAAACTACAGTTTGAATCAATAAGTAAAATGTCGCAAGCAGGTGTTTATCAAAGTTTTGGGGCTATCAGCTCTAAATTCATATTGATAACACAGGGTTCTGCTTTAATATTTATAGGCTGTTGGCTTACATTAATGGGCGATTTATCTGATGCGGGTAGTTCGATGATTATTGCTTCAATAATCGGATCAAAAGCCATACAGCCAATGGTTAAAATCATTACAAGTTGGAAATCTGTTACGATATTTGAGCAATCATTAAATAGGTTAGACGAACTTATAATTAAAAATCAAGATAAATCGCCCAGAATGAAATTACCGGCACCTGTAGGCAATATAACGGTTGAAAATTTAAGTGTCAAAGCTCCTGGAGGTGCTAAAAATATACTTAATAACTTAAATTTTTCACTTTCGAGTGGAGGTAATCTGGCTGTGATGGGACCATCGGGCTCTGGTAAATCAACACTTGCAAAATACTTAGTAGGCATATTTTACGGCTCTTCAGGTTCTGTAAGGCTAGATGGTGTCGATGTATACAGTTGGAATAAGTCAGATCTAGGTCCACATGTAGGATATCTTTCACAAAATGTAGATCTATTTGAGGCAACTATTGCCGAAAATATATGTCGTTTCGGAATGATGGATAATGAAGAAATCTTTAAAGCATTAAAAATGGTTGGTTTATTGGATTTAGTCCAAAGCTTTCCTGAAGGAATACATACAAATATCGGTGGTGATGGCATTATCTTATCAGGTGGACAAAAACAAAGAATGGGTATAGCCAGAGCAATTTATTCATGTCCAAAATTGGTTGTCATGGATGAACCAAATTCAAACCTAGACCAAGAGGGTTTGCAATATCTTAATGAAATTATTTTAACATTAAAGTTAAATAAAATTACATTAATAATTATGACTCATAAGAAAGACATATTGCAAAATATTGATAATTTATTAATTATCAAAGAGGGAAATCTAAAAATATATGGCCCTAAACAAAAAGTTTTTGATAAGTTATCTGGAATTGATATTAAATCGATTTCGCATAGTGATGCTGTCAAAAATGGATTTAAATTGGGGGCTGTTTAAGTGTTTAATAATTCTTTATTGAGGGTGATATTAAAAAAATATTCAAAAGAATTTTTATTTGCAATTATATTATCTGCCGTAGCTAATATTTTAATGTTAGTCCCTACGATATTTATGCTTCAAGTATATGATCGGGTAATGTTGAGTCAAAATGAAATTACATTAATAGTAGTAGGTGCAATTTCTTTGGGACTTTTAATATCAATGGCAACAGCTGAGTGGTTTCGAACGAGAATAATGATTTCGTTAGGATCTTCATTTGAATACTCATTCAGCCGTATTGTATTTGAAAAGACTTTTTCAAATAAACTAAATACAACTTCAAGTAATAGTATTAATTTATTCAATGATTTAGTCTCCTCTAAACAAATTTTTTCTGGAAATACTACATTCGCATTGCTAGACGGGCCTTGGACACCGCTATACATCATTGTGATGTTTATGCTTCATCCTTGGCTAGGATATTTATCAATTGCATTTTGCTTGAATTTAACTTTCATATCGTGGATCGCTGGAAAAAAAACCTTGGATTCAAAGGAAACTTATTTGGATGAGGAAAGAGACTTCAATTCTTTTGTACACAGCAAGCTTCAAAATTCAGAAGTCATTGAGGCACACGGTATGCTTGATCCAATCAAGAGAAAGTGGTTGGTACGTCACTCTAATGTACTTAAAGTCTCAAGAGATGCAGAAGATAATGAGTATAAATTTATTACCCTAAATAAAGAATTAACGATTCTAAAGCAATCTCTTGCTCTGGGACTAGGTGCAGTACTGGTAATTAGGGGTGAGTTGTCTTTTGGATCGATGATTGCGGCAACTTTGCTAATGACTCGAGCAACTGCGCCAATCGACATGATGCTTAATGGATGGAAAAATTTCCAGCAATCACTGAGCTCACTTAAAAGGCTAGAAAGCATTTGTCTTCCTTTACAAGATAAAAGAATCCAGACCTTTACACCAATTCTCAAAGGCTTTATAAGTATTAAAGAACTAAATTGGAACGGTAATTCTAACAAATTAATACTTAATAATATTTCTTTAGAAATAATGCCTGGTGATATATTGTTAATTTCTGGTCCATCTGGCTCAGGGAAATCTTCTTTATTAAAAGCATTACTTAATTTGCTTCCAAATCAGAAGGGTGAACTCTTTTACGATGAATATCATCTTGATGAGTTAGACTGGTCTATTATCGGCGCGCAAATTGGTTATTTGTCTCAAAATTATGAGTTATTTGATGGTACGGTGGCACAGAATATTGCGCGAATGGGTGAGATAGACGAGTTGGAAGTAATCTTGGCAGCCAAAAGAGTTGGTATTCATGAATTAATTCTTAGATTGCCTAGTGGATATGATACCTTGGTTGGTAACAATTCTATGAATATGAGTTCTGGGCAGTTGCAATGTTTGGCATTGGCAAGAGCAATATACAAAAACCCTAAAATTATAATACTAGATGAACCAGACTCAAATCTAGATACAAATGGTCAAAATGCTTTGATAAAAATATTAGCTGATTCAAAAATTTATGGTGCTACAGTTTGTATCGTCTCTCATAATATAGATCTAATTAATCAGGCAGATAAAGTGATCTATATAGAAGATGGGAAAATTATAAAATCTCAAAATTAATCGACTATTTAAAGTACTAACGCTAATTTATTCAAGAATCTAATAATGAATCAACAAGATCCGTCCCCCAAGAAAAATATGAATAATGATATTTTAGACAGTGAGGTCAGTAGTCAAACTGCAGAGGAAATTTTTAAAGTCAAGAAATTAGCTCGTTGGGTGCTTGGATTTGGTTTGGGGGGATTTATCCTTTTTGCATCTTTTGTGCCAATGGATGAGGGGGTTCCTACTTTGGGGCAGGTTACTTTAGACACAAAAAGGAAAGTGGTTCAGCATCAACAAGGGGGACTCGTTAGTGAAGTTTTAGTCAAAGAGGGTCAAGAGGTGACCTCTGGTCAGACTTTGATTAGGCTAAACCAAAGTGCCTTTAGGGCAGCTTACGAGTCCTCAAGGCAACAATACCTTAGCCTCAGAATTACTGAGGCAAGATTAGTCTCTGAATTGAGCGACGAATCACAAATTTATTTCGATAAAGACTTAGTCGATTTGTCACGTAAAGACAGCCGACTCTACCGCCAGATGCAAATGCAAAATCAACTGCTCCAAGCCCGTAGAAAAAGTCTAAGCTACTCGACTCAGGCATTAAAAGAATCTGCTACTGGGCAGCAGTCTGCTTTCCAAAGTAGTAAAGAAGTCGAAGGATTGAGAAAGATCCAACTCGCTTCATTGGAATCAGAAATCTCTGGTGTCAAAGATTTAGTTAAAGAAGGATTCGCGCCATTGAGTAAGCAGTTGGAGATGGAGAGACAAATAGCTGAAATTAGGGCGGGAATCATTGAAAGTGGCTCGTCTTCTTTCAGGGCAAAGCAGTCTGTTTTGGAGATTGATCAGAGAATAGCGAACATTCGTGCAGATTTTAAAAAAGATGCTGAACAACAGTTGAATCAAATTAAGCCAGAATTACAGGCTGTAAGCGAGCGTTATTTTTCAGCAGAGCAGGATTTGGAAAGAACCGATATCAAGGCCCCTGCGGCGGGACAAGTAGTTGGCCTGTCGGTGCAAACTACGGGCTCAGTTATTCAACCTGGTCAAAGGATTATGGACATTGTTCCAAGAAACGAGTTGTTGATTGTAGAAACTAAAATTGCAACTAACCTTATTGATCGAATCAAGCCAGGTAATCAAGTGGATGTGCGCTTCTCTGGTTTTGCCGATGCTCCCCAACTTGTAATACCTGCAGTTTTAACAACCCTGTCAAGTGATGTGCTAACTGATCAAGGCACAAATGCAGCACCTTACTACCTGGCGCGCATCTCCATTCTTCCAGAAGGAATCAATGAGCTTGGTAAGCGTAAAATGCAGCCTGGTATGCAAGTTGAGGTAATTATAAAGACTGGTAGTCGTACTTTACTTCAGTACCTTGTTAGTCCTTTAACCAAGCGAATTGCTGCTTCGTTGAAAGAGCAATGATATGTTTCGCCAAGTCTTTTATTCCGTTTTCCTTACCTTTGCTTTTTGCTCTGTTAGCTTCGCAAAAGATATTTCTCTTAAGCGCGCCTATGAATCTGCCAAAGTAACAGATCCACAGTGGAGGCTTGCAAAATACAAACAGCTTGAAAGCTTGGAGTTCATTCCACAGGCGCTCTCCCAGCTATTACCAAGCCTTAGTTTGTCTGTATCAACGAATGACGTAACCCAACAACTCACTAACGGCACTGTCAGAAGTCCTGAGCAGCAGTACCCCTCCAGTGCTAAGACACTGACGCTGCGCCAGGCAATATTGAGACCGAAACAGAAAATAGGTCTAGATGTAGCAAGGGTGCAGCTAGAGCAATCTGAACTTACCCTTTTAGACGAGTCTCAGCAATTAGCACTAAGGGTTATGGAGGCATATCTGGCAACACATTTTGCTTTTGAAAGGCAAAGTGTGTTGGATGCGCAGAAAACATTTTTAACGGCAAGACTTGCTGCCGCAGAGGCTGGTATCAAATCTGGGCAAGGAATGAGAACTGACAGGGATGAGGCCCTTGCTGATTTAGCGAGGCTCGAGGCAGACGATATTCAAGTAAAGCAATCACTTTCTCTTGCACAAAAACAATTTCTTTTACTTACTGGGCTAGTTTTTGACAGAAGTACTTTTTCAGGGTACAGGTTTAATTTCTACAATCTTGAGAAACTAAGCTTTGAATCTTCTGTAAATTCTTTACAGCCAAAAAACCTGAAAATAAAAATCCAAGAAAAGGAGCAAGAGATCAACCGTCTGCTACTAAAGCAGGCTGAGGCGGGACATACGCCTACATTAGACTTCGTTGCACAAGCAGCCAAGAACTCCGGAGAGAGCAGTTTTTTCATAAGTACACAGACCAATAGTAGGTTTTTAGGATTCCAGCTTAACGTTCCTTTATACAGCGGTGGTCAAATTTCTTCCCAGGTAAACCAAACTCTGATGCGGGTCCGCCAATCAGACGAGCAGCTAGAAATTGTTAAAAATAATGTGGAAATACAATTTCACAAAGAATCTAACTCCTTCAATGAGGGGCTGGCTAGATTAAAGGCAAACTCGGTTGCAATTGAAACTTCGGCCATTGCACTTGAGTCAAGTAAGAAGGGTGTATTGGCTGGCACCAGAACGCAGCTCGATATCCTCAGGCTGGCTCAATTAAATGCTCAAGCAAAATTGGAGTTATTGCGATCCAAGCACGAGTTCTTGATGTCTTGGGTAAGGCTCAAGTATTTGGTTGGAGAGTTAGGTGAGGGTCATCTTAGCTTGATAGATGATCTTTGGGTTGCAAATTAATATTAGTGGCTCTTGCTTGGTAAAAGTAAATTGAAAGGATAACAGTGATTAAACTTAATTTGGGATGCGGGGACAAGATTCTTGAAGGTTACGTGAATGTGGATGTTGTCAATGAACGTGCTGGAAAATCACCTGATGTTGTTTGCGATATCAAGAAACTAGATAAATTTGATTCAAACTACGCCGACGAGGTTATGGCTATACATGTTGTTGAGCACTTTGACAGATGGGACATCGTAGAGATTCTTCGTGAGTGGTCTCGTGTACTTAAGCCTGGTGGAAAAATGATTCTTGAGTGTCCCAATTTAGAAAGTGCTTGCAAAGAGTTTTTAAAAGATCCAATCAATCACTCCAAACCTAATCAAAACGGGCAACGTACCATGTGGGTGTTTTATGGTGATCCTAGCTGGCGCGACCCATTAATGATGCACAAGTGGGGGTATACGCCAAGATCTCTTGCCCAAGTTATGCATGAAGCTGGTTTGATGGATTTAAAGCAGGAGCCAGCTCAATATAAATTACGTGAGCCACGCGATATGAGGGTAACTGGGCTCAAGCCCGGCCCTTGAACACACTAGGGTTTGGTTTCCATAACGCTAACAAATAGCTCATGCCACTTTTTTCCCATTGACTGAGTAGAGTACTTGAGCGCAACCTCGAAGGCAAGATCAGTTTGAGTTTTCGAATGTTTTTTAAGTTCTGCGGTTAAATTAAAGCTTGTACGATCCAGGCTGTAGTAGTAATCATCGAACTCTCTGTAAGAGTCAATTGGAGTTGCCCAAACTGGGCGCCTCATGGAAAAAGCGGTCAATAATCTATTGCTGCTAGCTAATGATTTCCGAAAGTCTTGTACGTTAGATGGAATGACAATAAAGTGCGCATCTTGGGCCCGACTAATCATCTTGTCAAAGCTCCAAATCTCTGCTTCGAGAATTATGTTTTTAGTTTTAGGCACTTCGATTTGATTAGCCTTTAGCTTCTTATAGGTAAAGTCTTGCACGAGGCATCTTATTTTTGTTTTTTTATCCAGGCTACTCGATAACTTTGGCAGACTCGATAGAAATAATTTAAAAGTGCTGTGCATGCCATACCAAAGGCCAGAAATTTCTATGGATGCTGGATCTTGAAAGTTGCTTGGTACAGCGTCTATGGCATCCGCTAAGAAAAAAACGGGCTTGCTGGTAAAAGACTTAACTGCTTTGTGCAAACCTGGAGATGATACGATGACACCATCAACTATGTTAATCAAATCTTTGTAAAACAGGGATGTTTTAACATATTGACTTAGTACAAAAGGATCAATTCTTAAGTTCTCATGATGCTCTAAATCATAGAGGTAGTGGTCAGTGTAATCAATTAAAACTGTCTTGTTCTTGGATTTGATTTGTCGACATAACTCCAAGGTTTTATTTAAGACTGCTTCATCACCAAGAGATATGTAAGTATTTTTTGAAACTACAAAAATATCTGCCATCTCAGGAGTTAATCGAGCTCCTGTTTTTATATTTAAATTACTACAAGTTCTGGCAGCACCTAGCCTTAGTCTCAACGATGGCAGTTGGCTTTCAAGAAAAGGATCATCGTGTCGCATGATCCAACCAACATTGACAGAAGATTTCATCTTTTAGGGCTTACCGTGTTAGCTTAGAAATGCATGAAATACTTCAGCCCACTTTTCACCGACAACATCAAACTGGTATTGCCTCGTCAATTCTTTTGCAGCTATCAGCTTGTCATCTGTGTGGTCTCTTACTTCTTGCAGAAGATCAAAATCTAATCTGTCTAGATCATAAAAGTGCTCCTTGAACTCAAGATATGAATCTATTGGTGTGGCAAAGACAGGCCTTTGAAGAGAAAATGCTGTCAAAAGTCGGTTGCTGCTGGCGTATGACTTTCTAAAGTCAGTTTTATCAGACGGAACAATAATGAAGTTTGACTCGCTAGCTCGCTCAATTACTTTGTCCATACTCCAGACCTCTGCCTCAAGAGATACGTTTTTGACTTTGGGGGCTTTGATACTGCCACTCCTGAGAAAATCCATAGTGGGTTTTTGAACCAGGCAACGAATTTTGATGGGCTCGCTCAATGAGTCAGATAACTTGGGAAGGCTCATTAATAGGAACATGAAAGTTGAATGCATCCCGTACCATAAACCTCTAGGATCGAGCAATTTGGGTGCCTTAGCGATATTTGGGGTGGGATCTATTGCGTCAGGTATGCAAAAAACGGGCTTGGATGTGTGCTGCCTGACAGACTTTTCCAAAGCGTTCGAAGAAACAATAACGCCATCCACCATGGCGACCATTTCTTTGTAGTACTTGGCTGTAGCAAGGTATTGGTGCAATACCTTCGCGCCTAATTTTTCAGCAAATGGTATTTCATCATCATTGTATAAATAATGATCCGTGTAATCGAGTAATATAGGGATATTTAGTTTTAATAATTTTTCTGCAATTCTTAGATTGTTATTTAATAAGACTTCATCTCCTTTATTTTGATATATATTTTTAGAGAAAATAATGATGTTTGAGTTTTTATCTATTAATTGCTCGGTGGAAATAGTTAATCTTTGAGATGTTTTGGCCGCCCCCAACCTTAGCCTGAGAGAGGGTAGGTTATTCTTATCACTTCCACCCGCGGCATCCTTTGCTCTTAAGCACCAATGTATTTTAATTTTAGACATAGATTCATATTATTTCAAAGTAATTTTTTAAACATATCGTGCCATAACTCGCCTATAGAATTTTTGGAAAAACTCTTTGCAATATCCTTGGCTAATCTAATTGTATTTTGTGGGTAGTTTTCTATCTCTTCACTTAAGTCATATTTTTCACGAGAAAGATCTAAAAAGTAAGGACTAAAAGCTGTGTAGGAGTCCAAAGGGCTTGCCAACGCTGGTCGATTAAGAGCAAAGGCAGTAATGAGTCTGTTCTCACTGACGAAAGATTTCCTAGTAGTTTCCTGTCCTCCAGGAAGACAAACGAAGCTTGATTTTTGTGCTTTTGCGACAACCGCTTGCAGAGACCATGGAAGGAGATCTAGAGTTATATTTTTGTATGCATCACTTGATCTCGTTGAGTCTTTGTATTTTTGATAAGTGAAGACGGAGACCAAGCAATACAATTCAATCGATTTTTTCAATTGAGATGAAATGTGAGGCAACTCTCGCAATAGAAATTTAAAAGTGGCATCAGAGCCGTAGAAAAGGCCATACTCTAACGGCTGATCAATGATAGGGGGAATTTCGGGAAAGTCGTCTACTGCATCTGGAATTAAAAAGGTAGGCTTATTCGTAAACTCATTGATATATGTCTCCAATTTTTTTGAAGATACAACAACAGCATCAGCAATAGATATGAGATCTTTGTAAAATTTATGGTTGATTTTGTCAACAAATTGAACTGCCAAGCTTCCATCTTCCTTTGTTTTTTCCAAGTAGTTGTCTGTGTAGTCAACGATTATTTTTTTGCCTGCCTTGCTAATTTGTTTGGATAACTCGATGACCCTATTGAGTTTCACTTCTTCGCCTTGGCTCGCGTACATCATCTTTGAAATTACTACGAAGTCAACTTCTTTCAATTTCAAGTTGTTACTATAAGTAATGACAAGGTTAGGGTGAGTTAATGCGGCTCCTAGCCGCAATCGCAATGAGGGAACATTGGCTAGCCAAATATCTTTTTCGGGGTGTTTTTGTATCCAATGGATTCTGATATTTTGCATTTAATTGGATAAGCCGTAATAAGAAGTGGGTAGTTGCAGATTTGAGATGTCATCTTTAAGCCAGCGGCATTATTTTTCTGGCGCATTGACTGATTGATCATAATTAAAAAATTGTGACCTCTTTTAGTTGTCTAATTTTTATAGAAATCTTATAGCCATTTTGGCCAATCGATTTGCTCTAACCATTTAGCCCTTTTAACCACGTTGGAGAGCATCTCCAATATGGCATGTGATTGCATTCTGGTCAAACTGAACCTCGTATCCTTGGTTTTTGATTTGAGATGCAGTTGGCAACCTATGCTCGAGACGGTAATGTCAATCTCCTCAACAAGGTGAACAACATGCCCGATTACAAATGGGGCCTTTTTGGACTTCGGTCCATCAAATTCAAGCGACAAATTGTGCTCAAGTCCAATATCGCGAGGCGGGAGGTGGGGCAAGGCGTCAATCTTTGGCAATCCAATCTGCTCTAGCTTGTCGGCCCAAGCTTTGATTAATCTCAAAGTAACTCTTCTTGTTAGCCACCAGCTTAGATCAGTTGAATTGTCGTGCAGCCGGATCAGTAGCCTGTCGTTTCGATTGTCAAAAGTAAGATCTATGTCCAATGTGGATACTCTCTATTTCATGAAACTTTGGTGCAGGCTTGGCCTGACCTAGAGTTTTCAAATTGGAAAAATCCGAAGATGTGAGATTTGCGTGTAACTGCTACTGCCCGACTATTTCGCCTATGTTGATACAGCAATATCGAATAGACGCCCTGCCGCCCCAAGAGTATGCGATGTGAAGGCTTCCAGGCAGACCCTCTATCATGCTTGGATAGGCTAATTGTCCGTTCATGTGCCAGTTATCTGACCCGCAAAACCCATACCCAGTATCAATGTCTCGTACCCAGGGGAACGTGTTTCCATCGTCTGCGCTGATGGCGATAGACAGTGGCCAGCGGGTACGTGGCCACTCAGACTCCCCCCAGGGCATCTTGTAATCTACGGGCCTCTCTAGTCCAAATCGGTTGAAGATAACTGCAAGCAATCCGTCACTCATACGTACGGCTTGTATTGAGCTGTTATTGTTGGGAAGCATAGTTGGAACTGGCTCAGT
>Ga0209550_10001888_pt1 | contig 20200 bp, 12 predicted proteins | sample LauGreSuBDMM15SN_2_FD_187567 | JGI IMG/M metagenome (GOLD analysis project Ga0209550, IMG submission 187567) | Freshwater lake microbial communities from Lake Michigan, USA - Su13.BD.MM15.SN (SPAdes) (version 5) | ecosystem: Environmental > Aquatic > Freshwater > Lake | place: Lake Michigan... | reverse complement strand
CCGCCGCGCCGACGTCTCCGCCACCCCGATTGGCGACGTCACCAAGGCCAACCGGCGCACAATCCTGAAATACATCCACCTCGACGGCATCCAGAGCTGCCAACTCGTACTCGGCTTCACGGAATTCGAACCCGGCAGCCTTTGGAACACCATGCCCCCGCACACGCACAGTCGTCGTACGGAAATCTATCTCTACTTCGATCTCGGCGAAAACATCGCGATGCACTTCATGGGCGAGCCGCAAGCCACCCGCCACCTCGTCGTCCGCGACCGCGAGGCCGTCCTCTCCCCCGCGTGGTCCGTTCACTGCGGCGTCGGGACCGGTGCCTACCGCTTCGTTTGGGCCATGGGCGGCGATAACCAAATTTTCGCCGACATGGACCCCGCCCCCATCGCGACCTTACGCTAACGCGCTCGACGCCGTGCTCCGCGCGATCGAACGCTGCTGCCTCGGCCCCTGACCCGCCGCGGCGCTTACTCGACGTTCGCGATTTGCTCCCGCACTCGCTCGAGCTCGTTCTTCAGGTCAATCACAGCGCGCGAGATCGTGAGGTCGTTGGCTTTACTCCCGATGGTGTTCACCTCGCGACCGATTTCCTGCAGAATAAACTCCGCCTTGCGTCCGATTTCCCCCTCCGATTTCAGGAGCGCGGCGAATTGCTCGAAGTGGCTCCGCAGCCGCGTAATCTCTTCCGTGACATCGCAGCGATCGGCAAACAACGCGATCTCGCGCAGCACCCGCTCATCGTTCAAATCCAATTCCAGCCCCGCGTCCCGGAGCCGCTTCATCAATTGCTCGCGATAATTCGCCGGCACTTGCGGCGCACGCGCCACCACCACGTCAACCTGCCGATGGAGCAACTCACTGCGCTTGATAAAGTCGATCATCAGCGCCTCGCCTTCTTTCGCCCGCATGGCCGAAAACGAACGCAGAGCCGTCGTCAGCGTGGCCGTCAGCGTAGCCTGCGCCGCCTCGGCCGCTGGCAGCTCACTCTCCCGGCGCTGGGAATTCGCTACCTGCCACAATAACTCAGGGGTCGGTTGAAACGGCACGCCCTTGCGCGCCGCAAACGCCGCCACCCGGTCCAACGCCGCGGACGCCGCCTCCTCGTCCCAGGTGGCCTGCGTCGCGGATTTACTCCCGGTCAGTTCGATGTCGACATGCACCTTGCCGCGGGACGCGAACGTCCTCACCCACTCACCCACGAGCGGTTCGAGGCTGTCCCACTCCTCCGGCATTTTTACCGTGAGATCGAGCGTCTTCCGATTCACCGAGTTGACCTGCACCGTGAGAGAAAACCCGGCGAGCTCCGCCGTGGCCCGCCCGTAGCCAGTCATACTTTTCATAGTTTCACGTTTAAAATCTTCGCAACCTGCTGCACGTCTTTGTCGCCGCGACCCGAGAGATTGATGATGATCACCTTGTCCTTCGCCAGCGCCTTCGCCCGCTTCATACCCTCGACGATCGCGTGCGTCGATTCGAGCGCGGGGATGATGCCTTCCAGCCGCGAACAGAGTTGAAAGGCCGCCATGACCTCATCGTCCGTCGCATAAGCAAACTGAATACGCCCGCGGTCGCGATAGAACGCGTGCTCCGGACCCACCGCCGCGTAATCGAGTCCCGCGCTCACCGAGTGCGTCGACTCGATCTGCCCTTCCGCATCTTGCAAGAGAAACGTCTTGCAGCCTTGGAGCACCCCGAGGCGTCCTCCGGCAAAACGCGCCGCGTGCTCGCCGCGCTTGATGCCGTGCCCACCGGCCTCCACGCCAATCATCCGCACGTTCGCGTCCTCGAGGAATTCGAAAAACAGGCCGATCGCGTTGCTGCCGCCGCCGACGCAGGCAATGAGCTCGTCCGGTAGCCGCCCTTCCCGGGCGAGGATCTGCTCCTTCGCCTCTTGGCCAATGACGCGGTGAAAATCCCGCACCATCATCGGATAGGGATGGGAGCCATAGGCGGTGCCCAAGATGTAGTGCGTATTGCGTACGTTCGTGACCCAGTCCCGCATCGCCTCGTTGATCGCCTCTTTGAGCGTTTGTTGGCCCGCGGTCACCCCGCGCACCTCGGCCCCCATGAGTCGCATGCGAAACACATTGAGCGACTGCCGCTCCATGTCGTGCGCCCCCATGTACACGACACAATCCAGACCAAACTTGGCACACGCCGCCGCAGTGGCGACGCCATGCTGCCCGGCGCCGGTCTCCGCGATAATCCGTTTCTTGCCCATCCGCAGCGCGAGTAAGGCCTGCGCCAGCGCATTGTTGATTTTGTGCGCTCCGGTATGGAGCAAGTCTTCTCGCTTCAGATAGATTTTGGCTCCGCCACAATGCTCCGTGAGTCGCGCCGCGAAGCACAGCTCGGTCGGACGCCCCGCAAACTCCTTCAAGTGGTGCCGCAACTCCGTGAGAAACACCGGGTCTTTTCGCGCCAAATCGTAAGCGGCACCCAAGTCTTGGAGCGCGGTCATGAGCGTCTCCGGCACATACACGCCACCGTAACCACCGAAATGACCACCCGCGTCGGGCAGTGAGAAGCGGTCAAGGCGTGCGGTGTGAGCGTTGTCGAGGGACATGGTAAGCTAGAATGAGACGAGGCTACGCGGAGAAGCAAAAGATTTTCAGCGATTCACCCGCCCTGATCCCCACCGCCCCATTCGTGCTCGGCAGTACTGCCGTCCAGCAACGCCTCACTGCTGCGCAACGCGACTCTTCAAAAATGTGAGCACGTCCTGGAATTTATTCCGATTCGACTCATCGACGGCCACGAGATTTTCATGCGCCTCGAGCACGAGGCGGGCACTCTCCAATTCCGTGGGCTGCACGCCGGCCAACACCGTGTCGCACTTGCTCACGCACTGGGTAAAGTCCCCCGCATCCACAATCAACAGACGATGCAGGCCGAGGTTGCGGATCAGCTCGAAGTTGCGCTCACCCACCCGCGCCAAGACCAAGCTGCCCCGCGGCACCGTCTTGCGCAGCTCCAGCGCGGCACCGGCCAGCACGCCCAGAAACGTGCTGTCCATGCTCACACAGTTCTGGAAATCGAGCACGAATCGTCGCCGGCCCTGCCGCAGCAGCTCGCTGATGAAATCGCGCAGACAGCCGCTGTTTTGAAAACATGCGCGACCGTCGACGCGGACGACCACGGGGTCGGACGAAGCATCGACGAGGTAGACAGGCTTGGCGGCGGGCACAGACATTGCGAACAGAGGAGGAGCAGAATCGACTCAACGGAGGACGGCTCAAGAGCGAACGCTCTGGCCGTCACTCAGCAAGTGCGACGCACAGATTTGCGAAAATATCGTTCGATCGATCGAAATCGCCCTCACCCGAATCGGGCGAGGGCGTTCCGGTCTACTCAGTTTTTAGCAACAATTTGACGGAGCACGTAGGGCAAAATTCCGCCGTGTTGGTAATAATCGATCTCGATCGGCGTATCGATGCGGCAGCGCACCGGCACATCCAGCACCTCGCCGTTTTTCCGCGTGATGTGCAGCACGAGGTCCTGCTGCGGTTTGATATCCGGACTGAGGCCGACGATGTCATAGGTCTCTTGACCATCGAGCAGCAGCGACGCCGCGGTCGTGCCTTCTTTGAACTGCAGCGGCAGCACACCCATGCCGACGAGATTGGAACGGTGGATACGTTCGAAGCTCTGCGCGACCACGACCTTGACGCCCAAGAGGTTCGTTCCCTTAGCCGCCCAATCCCGCGATGAACCCGTGCCGTATTCTTGCCCGGCAAGAATGATCAGCGGCGTGCCCGCTTGCTGGTGCGCCATTGACGCATCGTAGATCGACGTCTTGGCCCCGTCGGCCCCCAGCGTGTTCCCTCCTTCTTCGCCGCCGAGCATCAGATTCTTGATCCGCACATTGGCAAACGTGCCGCGGGTCATGATGCGATCATTGCCGCGCCGCGAGCCATAGGAGTTGAAATCCTCGAAGGCGACGCCGTTCTCCACGAGAAAACGACCGGCGGGCGAGCTCTTCTTAATCGCACCGGCCGGTGAGATGTGGTCCGTGGTCACCGAGTCTCCAAAGATGCCGAGCGCACGCGCGCCGGTGATCGGCTGAATCGTGCCGGGCTGCATCGAGAAGCCCGCGAAGAACGGCGGCTCTTGGATGTAGGTTGATTTCAAATCAAACGTGTAAACGTTGCCCGTCGACGACGGGATCTCGTTCCACTTTGGATTTTGCTCCGCAAAATTTCTGTAGAGCTTCCGGAAGACTTCCGGCTTCAACGCGGCCTGCATGGTGTCGCGCACTTCCTCCAGCGTCGGCCAGATGTCGGCGAGGTAAACCGGCGCGCCGTCTTTGCCGGTGCCGAGCGGCTCGCAGGAAAGATCGAGATCGACCCGCCCGGCGAGCGCGAAGGCCACCACCAGCGGCGGCGACATCAGGAAGTTTGACTTCACATTCTGATGCACCCGCGCCTCGAAGTTGCGATTGCCCGAAAGCACGGAGGCCGTGATGAGGTCGTTCTTCACGACCGCGTCCTCGATATTGGCGTCGAGCGGACCGGAGTTACCGATACAGGTCGTGCAGCCGTAGCCGACGGTATTGAAGCGCAGCTTGTTCAGGTAGGTCTGAAGACCCGTTTTCTTGAGGTAGTCGGTCACCACCCGCGAGCCGGGTGCGAGGGACGCCTTCACGGCGGGATTTACCTTCAGGCCTTTCTCCACCGCTTTTTTCGCCAGCAAGCCTGCCGCGAGCATGACACTCGGATTGGAGGTGTTCGTACAACTGGTGATCGCCGCAATGACCACGGAGCCACTGGCGAGCTTCGCTTTTTTCTTCGCCGTAGTCTCGACCTTTACGGACTTCGCATAGTCGGCGCGCATCTTGCCGAAACCATTTTCCGCAACCGGGCGCTGATAGGCCGCGAAAAATTCCCGCTGCAAATTTGGCAGCTCGATGCGGTCCTGCGGACGCTTGGGGCCGGCCACGCTGGGCACCACGGTGGCGAGATCGAGCGCGAGGTTCTGCGAGTAGTCGATTGCACCTAGCTGCGGAATGCCCCACAGGCCCTGCGCCTGATAGTAGGCCTCGTAAAGCGCGACATGCTGCTCGTCGCGGCCCGTGGCTCGTAAATAATTCGAGCATTCGGCGTCGATCGGGAAAAAGCCCATCGTCGCACCATATTCGGGCGCCATGTTGGCGATCATCGCGCGATCAACCACGGGCAGCGCCGCCGCTCCCGGTCCGTAAAACTCGACGAATTTCCCGACGACTTTCGCCTTGCGGAGGATTTGCGTGAGCGTGAGTGCCATGTCCGTGGCCGTGACGCCTTCGCGGAGCGCACCAGTCAGATGCACACCGACGACGTCAGGGGTGAGAAAATAAACGGGCTGCCCGAGCATGCCCGCCTCGGCCTCGATGCCGCCGACGCCCCAACCCACGATCCCGAGACCATTGATCATCGTGGTGTGCGAGTCGGTCCCCACCAGGGTGTCTGGGAAGGTAACCCCCTCGCGATCGCTGAGCACGCCCTTGGCGAGATACTCCAAGTTCACCTGATGGACGATGCCAATGCCCGGCGGCACGACCTTGAACGTATCGAAGGCTTGCATACCCCACTTGAGAAATTCGTAGCGCTCGCGATTTCGCGTAAACTCAAGATCGAGGTTCTTCGCCAAGGCATCGGGCGTGCCCGCGAAATCCACCTGCACCGAGTGGTCGACGACGAGGTCAACGGGGACGAGCGGTTCGATGATCTTCGGATTCTTCCCGAGCTTGACGACCGCCGAGCGCATCGCGGCCAGATCGACCAGCAGCGGCACCCCGGTGAAGTCCTGCAATACAATGCGCGCGACGACGAAGGGGATCTCCTCCGTGCGCGGGGCCTGCGCATTCCAACCCGCGAGGTCCCGGATGGCGGGCTCGGCGACGCGCTTGCCGTCGCAATTGCGCAGCAGCGACTCCAGCACGAGGCGGATCGAGACCGGCAGGCGCGAAACCTTAAAGCCAGCCTGCTCCAGAGCAGGCAGGGAATAGAATTTATGCGACACTCCGTTGGCGGAGAACGTCTGCAGGGTATTGAAGGGATTCGGAAGGCTCATGAAAATATGCGGAAAGAGAGACAGAAAGGGCGGGTCGCGGGCGACCCGCCCGGGGAATCTTCAGCTGGCGAGCGCCGCCTTCACCGCCGCGAAATTGGGCAAATCCTTCGGCGTCGCGGTCTGCTCGGCGTATTTCACCACCCCATCGTGACCGATCACAAACGCCGCCCGGGCCGAAGTATCTCCGATCCCTGCCAACATCGGGAAGAGGACGCCGTAGGCCTTGGTGGTCTCCTTGTTCAAATCGGAAAGCAGGGTGACCCCGATCTTGTTCGTCTTGGCCCAAGCCTCCTGAGCAAATGGACTATCGACGCTGATTCCATAAACCGCGGCACCGAGCTTCTCATAGTCGGCGAGGCCGCTCGTCTGATCACACATTTCCTGCGTGCAGACACCCGTGTAAGCTAGCGGGAAAAAGAGGATCACGGTCTGTTTTTGGCCGAAATTGGCGCTCAGCTTGACGTCGACGAGACCGTCCGCGGTCTTGGACTTGAGGTTGAAATCAGGAGCTTGGGAGCCGACAGCGATAGGCATGGAAGGATTAGTGTGAGGTTGTTTTCTAGGGCCGCACGGTTGTCGCACGACTGGAAAAGTCACGTTGAGGCGCGCCCGCCACCGCCGCAAACCGTTTTTCTGAATTGCCGCGGTCTTTCTTTTTCACGCGTCCGCATCCTTAGAAACACTCTTGCGCGCCCACTCTCCCGGCCCGTTAAATTTACCTCATCGCAATGACGCTCCTCGACGAACTCCACTGGCGCGGCCTCTACGCCGACTGCACCGATCTTGACGCGCTGACCAAGCGCCTGGCCGAGGGCCCGACCACGCTCTATTGCGGCTTTGATCCGACCGCCGACTCCCTCCACGTCGGCAATCTCGTCCCGCTGCTCGCCTTGCGCCGTTTCCAACTCTTCGGCCACCATCCGATCGCCCTCGCGGGCGGCGCCACCGGCATGGTCGGCGATCCGTCGGGCAAATCCTCCGAACGCAACCTCCAGACCAGCGAGCAGGTCGCGCACAATATCGCCTGCATCAAACAGCAGCTCTCCCGGTTCCTCGATTTCGAAGCGCCCGCCAACCCTGCGCGTCTCGTCGACAACGCCTCGTGGACGGGCCCAGTCACGTTTCTTGAATTCCTGCGCGACGTCGGAAAATATTTTTCCGTCAACCAGATGATCGCCAAAGACAGTGTGCGCTCACGGCTCGAGAGCGAAGGCGGCATCAGTTACACGGAATTCAGCTACATGCTGCTCCAAGCCTTTGATTTTTACTACCTGCGCCAATCGGCCCACTGCGAAATCCAGGTCGGGGCCACCGACCAATGGGGTAACATCACCGCCGGCACCGATCTCATCCGCAAAAAACTGGGCGTGCCCGCGTGGGGCCTGACGTTTCCTTTGCTCACCAAGAGCGACGGCACCAAATACGGTAAGTCCGCCAGCGGTGCCGTGTGGCTCGATCCGGTGCGCACCACGCCCTATCGTTTCTACCAGTTTTTCGTCCAAGCCGAGGACGCCGACGTCGTGAAACTGCTCAAGGTGCTCACGTTTCTCTCGCAGGAAGAGATTGGCGCCCTCGCCACCGAGATGAAAAACAACCCGGGCGCACGGGCTGCGCAGAAAACGCTCGCTCGTGAAGTCACCACCCTCGTCCACGGAAAATCTGCCTGCGACGATGCGCTGCGGGCCAGCGAGATCATGTTTGGCGGTGGTCTCGACGGCGTGAGCGACGCCGTTTTCCAGGACGTCGTGGGAGAAATTCCGACCAAGGACTTCGAACGCGCCAAGCTCGACGCCCCCGGCACTCCCCTGCTCGACCTCCTCGTCCACGCCGGCCTCGCGCCCTCCCGCGGTCAGGCGCGCAAAGATATCGAGGGCGGCGGGATCTCCGTAAACAACGTCCGCGCCGCCGATGCGGCGCGCGTCGTCACGGCCCACGATCTGCTCTTCGAAAAATACATCCTGTTGCGCAAGGGTAAGCGCACGTATGCGGTGCTGCGTGTAGTGGGCTGAATCCGCGGAAAACGAAACCGGCGCACGCTTCACCGGATGTTTTCCGCGGCCACTACGCCCCTCGCGCCCGTGCCCCCGCGCTGGCTGGCCACCGGCGAAATCGCCTACCGGCGCATGCTCGCATTGATCGAAGGGGCGCGTGTTTCGATCCGTTGCGAGACCTACATCTGGAGCGACGACGAGGTCGGCGACCGCTTCCGCGGGGCGCTCACGCGTGCTGCCGCGCGCGGGGTCCACGTGCGCATTCTCGTCGATGGCGTCGGGTCTGCCGAGCTTCCCGCCGGGTACTGGGGCGGACTCGAACAGGCCGGCGGCTGCGCCCGAATCTTCAATCCCCTCTCGCCGCGCTACTTCGCCCTCCGCAATCACCGCAAACTCCTCCTCGTCGACGACGCGACGGCCATCATCGGCGGCTTTAACCTCGCCCGCGCCTACGACGGTGATGGCGTGACGCGCGGCTGGCGCGACTTCGGGGTTGAACTGTCCGCGCCTGCCGCACTCCTCCCTCTGGCCGAATCCTTCGACAGTCTGTTCCGCGATCACCGCCTGCGTCACGGGCTGTTGCGCCACGTGGGACGCGCTTTACTGCGGTGGCCCCGACGCTACCCGCCGGAGGGGCCGGTGCTGTTCAGCGGCCCGCGCTTGGTGCGAAATCAGTTTCGCCACCAGCTTCTGCGGACGCTGCACGCGGCGAAGCACGTCAGGATCGTCTCCGCCTATTTCCTACCTGGATTTCGCCTGCAGCGGGCGCTCTGTCGGGTCGCACGACGCGGCGGGATCGTCGAGTTGCTCCTCGCCGGCAAGACCGATGTCCCGTTCGCGCAACGCGCCGCCCGCACCTATTACGGTTCGTTACTCAGAGCCGGAGTGCGCATCTGGGAATATCAACCACAGATCCTTCACGCGAAACTCGCGATCATCGACGATGCGGTGTTTGCCGGCACCGCCAACCTCGACGCCCGCTCACTCGGCATCAATTACGAATTCATGGTTCACTTCGACGATTCGGCGCTCACCCACGCAGCGCGGGCGGCGTTCGTCGGCGACCTGAGCCACGCCCGTGAAATCACACTGCAAGACTGGCGGGAGCAGCAAACCTGGCCCCTCCGGCTGCGAGGCGCTTGGGCGCGGTTTTTGCTCACTCAAGTCGATCCGTGGCTCGCACACCAGCAGATGAAAACCACGGCGTGACTCCCGCGTCGCTGGTCGGCACCTCGCTCAAAAAAACATGGCTTCACTCAGCGCGTTCTCTGGATTCAGGAGACTCGTGGCGGCAGCCAACGTCGTGCGGCCGGACCCGAAGTCGGCCTCAAACAGCGCCTGACCCTCCGCAAAATCGCCCGTCCACCGGAAGAAGCGTCCGGAGGTCGTGTAGTCGAAACTCACTACGAGCCCGGCCCTCAGCTCGGCCGGCCTCGTGGCCGCCACGAAATTGACCCGCGCCGGATCCGCTCCACAGGCCGCGAGACGCCGACTTAACCAGTTACTCACGACACGGCTTTCGGCCACCAGCGCCGCCGCGTGTTGAATCGTCACCGCGCGCAGGCCCTCCACCAGTAACGCTGGCGGATAGACCGAGAGAAACTGCCCGATGCCCTGACGCACCGGCAAGAGCCGAGAATAAACGAGATCCCGCAGAGCGGAAGCGTTGGGCCACGGAAAGCCCAACGCATCGGCCGGCGAGCGGGCACTGTCGATCAGCACGCGTTTCGAGCGACCGAGCAGGAAGCGATAATCCGCCAGCCCGCCGCTCGTCGAAAAACTATGCGCCCAATAGTAGAGCGGCAGATCAGTCGACAGGCAGACTGAAACCGCGCTTTCGAGGAAGGGACGCGCGCTGCGGGAGTAACTGAGCATCACAAATTCAACACAGCGCTTGTCCGACTTTGATTTGCCGATGTGGCATTCCCCAAAAACTTTCGCCCGCAGCTCCGTCGCCGCGACGTCCGCGCGGAGCGGACACAGCACGACAATGCGGCTCGGGTAGCGTTTCGAAAACGCGCTGATGACTCGAAACTGCGCCGCCGCATCCTCCGGCGTCGTGTTGAGCCCGAAGTGCATCACGACGTTGAGCTGGGTGGCCCTCGCGCCTTCAGGGTCGGCAGCGGCTTCGCCGTCAGCACGATCATTCGTCCACAGCTTAGCGAGATGGCCGGAAATCGCACCTACAGGGACTTCAATGCCGGGCAGCGATTCGAAAATGGCGGACATAGGTTCGCTTAAGGCTGGCGCCAGATGTGCTGTTGCTTGGAGAGGAGGGCATCCGCGCTCGGGGGGCCCCATGATCCTGCCGCATAGCTGTCCATACCGGTCCGCCCCACACTCCGCCAATAATCGAGCACCGGCGTGCACAGTTTCCACGACGCCTCAGCTTCGTCACCCCGGATAAAAAGGGTGCCATCGCCGACCATCGCATCCAGCACGAGTCGCTCGTAAGCCTCAGCGGTGTTAGAGCCAAAGGTCGTCGCGTAACGGAAACTCATCTTCACCGGCTGCGTGCGCGTCTCGAGACCAGGGACCTTGGCATTGAGGATCAGGCTGAGGCCCTCGTCGGGCTGGATTTGAAACGAGAGCGTGTTGCCCGCGAGGTCGAACCGCGCCGTCTCGCCCGCAAAGAGTGTCCCCGGGGGGCGCCGAAAATTGATCGCAATCTCCGAGACCCGGCGAGCCATGCGTTTGCCGGAACGCAGATAAAACGGCACGCCCTGCCAGCGCCAATTGTTGATTGAAAGCCGCATCGCCGCGTAGGTTTCCGTGCCGGACTGCACCGCAATACCGTCTTCCTCGAGGTAGCCGGGCACCGGTTTACCGACGACCATGCCTCCCGCGTATTGGGCCCGGGCCACATCTCCGGCCGGCCCGATCGTGAGCGGTTGGATGGCTTTCAGAACTTTCACTTTCTCGTCGCGGATCGCTTCCGCATCGAGCGAGCCCGGCGGTTCCATCGCGGTGAGCGCGAGGAGTTGCATCGTATGATTCTGAATCATATCGCGCAGACAGCCGCTCTCTTCATAGTAGCCTCCGCGCGTGCCGACGCCCACTTCCTCCGCCACCGTGATTTGCACGCTGTCGATAAAATTGCGATTCCACAGCGGCTCAAAAATGGCGTTGGCGAAACGCTGGACGAGCAAGTCCTGCACCGTCTCTTTCCCCAGATAGTGATCAATCCGGTAAACTTGGTGCTCCGCGAACACCGAACGAATCGTGGTGTTTAATTCCCGGGCCGAAGTCAGATCTTTGCCAAACGGTTTTTCGATGATCACCTTGGCGTGATGCGGTCGGCCCAAGTGCTTCGCGGCGAGCCCGCTGGCACCGAGGTTCTGCAAAATCGGCCCAAAGACCGACGGTGGAGTCGAGATGTAGAAAAGACGCTGCACATCGCGACCCAGTTTTTTCTCGATCGCTGCCAGGTGGGCGGCGAGCCGGTCAAACGCGGGCCGCTCATCATAACCACCGGCCACGTAACTGGTGTTGGCCGCGACCCGCCCCCACGCGTCCGCATCGAGTTCGCGGCGGGAAAACTCCTTGATCGCCCCCGCCGCGAGCGTGCGAAATTCCTCGTCAGGAATCGGCTTGCGGCCGTAGCCGACGAGGTAGAAATCCGCCGGCAAGAGACCATCAATACTCAAGTTGTAGACCGCCGGGATCAACTTTCTCGCGGTGAGATCACCCGACGCGCCAAAGATGACCACCACCGTCGGCGGGGCGCCCCGGTGTTTACTGAGCCCATGAAGGAAAGGATGACGTGGTGAGTCGGACATGAGAAGAAGGTTACTGAGACTTCAGTACCGCCACCGTTTTCTAACTCCGCGAGGGATGAGGCAAGGGCAATGACCACCGGACCTCACGAGAGGCATCAGCCCCGAAAGTACTTCGGAAATAACGGCACGTTCTCAAAATGCAGGATCGCTTCCGCCGCGGGAATCCTCGCGCCACCCGAGCGACCCTTCCCTGGGTCTTTCCCAGGGAGAATCACCTCCACGACATCCAGCCGAAACGTCCGGGGCGGCTCCCTCAACCCCGCCAGATACGCTTCCGCTGTCCGGCGCAAAACCCGTTTCTTGCGCGCATTCACCGTGTAAACGCCCGGCACCAACGAACCGGCGGAGCGGGCCTTCACTTCGACAAACACCAAGACTGCGCCGTCGCGGCAGACCAAATCGAGCTCGTCGCGGCGGTCGCGCGGGTTGCGCCAGTTCCGCGCGACGACGACAAAGCCCCGCTCCCGTTGCAACCAGTCAGCCGCCCATCGTTCCCCCAGCCCGCCGACCCCAGCGACGTCAGCGTGCACGCTGAAAAGATTCTTCAACCAGGTGAGCATGTGAGTTGCACAGGGAGCAGGGCGGATCGAACACGTACGAACACGTACCCGACACGATTCAAATGGCGAGCCCCACCCGCCAGTGCCATCGGCGTTGGGTGTAACGGGCAGTGAAGTCAGTTTTTCTCCGAATCGTTTTCCCACTGGACGTTGGCGCGCAGAGTGCGGAGCAGAGCGAGGGCGCGCGCGTCCATTGGTCCGCGTCGACGTGTGCGCGCAGCGGTTGCCCCGTCGCGCGTCGAGGACTCCACGGTTCCCGACCAGCGGCCGGTCGCCAAAAACAATCGGGGATCTCCACCGTAACGGGTCACTTCGCTGTCGGCAGCCCAGGTTTCCACGCCGCCAACTGGCGCTGCGCGGGAGGGTAGTCCGGCGTCCTTTGCAGCACCGCCTGCGCGAGGGCGATCGCGCTGGGTTGGTCACCTGCGTCAAAAAACTCGCGCGCCAGCTCCGACATGCGCTGGGCACGCTGCACGTCTCCGTTTAAATAAAGCCGGGCCGACGCCAGCATCGCAGGCATCTCCCCTTGCCCTTGCCGGATGCTCACGTCCGCCCACCGCAGGTCGCTCTCACGTTTCTCAAGCCAATCTGGGGGCGGCGATTCGGCTCGCACCTCACGAATCGCGTTTTCCGCCTGCGCCCATTTTCGCTCACGCAACAGTTTCTCCAGCCCGGCAAAAAACAGGCGTTCGTCCTTGGGCGGCATCCCCGTGGGCGGCACCGGCGTCAGCTCGGACGAGCGACGCGCGGCGAGGTCCTGCGCAACGCCGGCCTTTTGCGTCTGCAGCCAGCGACTGGCCGGACACGATACCTCCGCCACCGCGATCACCGCGCGCGCCGTCTCCATCCGACCGGCCAGCCGCAGCGCCTCCACCGCTGGGCGAAACACCGGCATCGGCCAAGGCCGGCCGCGCAAGAAATCCAACAGCGAGCTCTGGACGGCTTCCGCGGGCGACGCCGCCGCTGCCACCAGTCGGCTCATCCACTCAAGCCAGACCTGCTCGGCTGCTGGCACCGGTCCGCCCGGCGTCGGGTGAAGCAACGCCAGCGCCGTCTCCGCCTCCACCCATTCGCCCCGCTGCACGTGTAACTGCACCTTCAATACCTGAAACGCTCTTTGCGGAAATCCCCGTTCCCGGACCGCCACGAGACAACGGTCAAACAACGTGCGACGGCCCGACTCCGCCAGCGGAGTGGCGGCCATTTTCAGGTTCGCAGCCGAGCCGCCGAACCGAAACAGGTAATCCTCGAGCGCGACCTTCGCGGCATCCTCCTCGCCAGCGAGGGCGCGTTGCACGATGCCATAGACCGCCTGCCCAGGATCGTCGGGCGCAGCCACCCGCAGCTCCGCCAGCGCGCGCTCCATCTCGTCTAGTCGCCCGGCTGCGCGGCTGACGCGCACCCGGAAGCGGCGCACCGCTTGCAAGTCCGCCCCCGGTCGCGTCGCCCAAGCCTCAAGATATTCCGCCGCTTCGGCGGTGCGTCCCAATTCAAGTAAAGCTAAGACCCGGTGGTCAGAGGCCAGCTCCCCCGGGTCCTCGGACTCCGCGAACACAAGGGCCTCGGACTGGCGGTCCGCCCTCATCAGCGCCGTAAATTTCTGCGCCGCCAGCCACCGGCGATCAACGTCTGCTCGGGCGCCTTTCACGCGCGGGAGAAAGCGATCGATCGTGGCGACGATGAGATCGAAATCCTCACCCTCTGCCGCGACGGAAAACAGACTCTGCAAGTAGCTTCTCCCGGGGAACTCCTCCGCCAATCCCTCGCTCAACGCACTCACCGCCTGCGTCCGCTGGTTCGCCATGAGGTAAAATTTGGCCAGCGCCTGCCGGGCCTTCATGTCTCCCGGGTACAAGGTTAGTCCCTGCCGCAACACCCGCGCCCCATCCGTCCATTTATTTGCCTTCAACAAGTCCTGCCCTTCGGCGATCAAGGCCTGCCCTTTCTTCGCCGCGACGGACGCCCGCGAAACCGGATACCAAAACGCATCGCCGTAAGTGAGTAAACAATACGGGTTGCGCTGCCAAAATGCACACAGCGCCGCGGTGCCCGCGACATAGGCCGCCACCAGCATGATCAGCCCCCAACTCATCACTCCGCGCACGCTGATCGCAAACCCGTCTTCGCGCTTTCCCTCTCGCCGGTCGTAGAGGCCGAGCACACCCCCGTACCACCGCCCCTTAATCACCTCCGCCGCACCCCAGACTAGCTTGATGCGGCGGCGCTTCATCGCCCCGGAGATCGGGTGGTGTCCAATTTCGCTCCGCGCACGGACTCGGCGATGTTCTGCGGATTCGCCTCGATGTCGCCCCGTTCGGCGTTGAAGCGCATCGAGACCGTCTTCGAGACGCCCCGTTCTTCCATCGTTACGCCATAGATCGTGCTCGCCGCCGAGACGGTGCGTTTGTTGTGCGTAATAATGATAAATTGGGATTCGCCCACGAACTTCTTCAACAGGTCCGTAAACCGCCCGATATTCGATTCGTCGAGCGGCGCGTCGAGCTCATCGAGCAAACAGAACGGCGACGGTTTCACCATGTACAGCGCGAAGAGCAAAGCGACCGCCGTGAGCGTTTTCTGCCCTCCTGAGAGCAGCGTGATTCCTTTGAGCTTCGTACCCGGAGGCTGCGCGACAATCTCAATGCCACTCTCTAAAATATCCTCCGACGCGATCAACTCGAGATGCGCCCGCCCGCCGCCAAACAGCGTGAGGAAGGTGTATTCGAAGTTTTTCTTGATCTGCTCAAACGTCACTTGGAACTGTTGCAACGAGGTCTGGTTGATCTCGTCGATTACCTTGACCAGCTCCGCCTTCGCCGTCGTGAGATCAGTGACCTGCGCCAGCAGAAAGTCGTGGCGCTGCTTCAGCTCCGCGTATTCTTCGATAGCGACGAGGTTGACCGCGCCCATGCCGTTGAGCCGTTGCCGGAGCGCATCCGTCTCCGTCTTGGTTGCGGTCCAGTCCGTCGCTTCGAGCGCCGCCAAATCCTTCTCCGTCGGCTCACCCTTGGCGTCCTTTTTCTTGCGCCGACGCTTCGGTGCCTCCGGAGCATTGGCCGCGCCCTCCACCGTCGACTCAGGGCTTTCCGCCCCGTCGTCTTCGTCCTCGTCGAGGTCGAGCACCTTCACGCCCTCGGGCTCATCATCGGCATGCCAGAGTTGCTGCCGCCAATCGATCTCGCCGACGTTGGTGTGGAACTCGCGCGTCACTTCTTCCACGAGGAACAGCACCCGCTGCCGGTTCTCCGCCAACTTGATTTCATTCGTGCCCAGCTGGCTGCGGGAAACATCCGATTCCTGCCGCACGCTCACCTGGGCCGACTCCAAAGCGTTGATACCCCGCTCCACGTCCACGAGCCCGACGCGCACCGCCTCCACCTGCTCTTGGGCAACTGAAAACGTCTCCGCAATCTGCGCCGCCCGCGCCCGCTGCTCCGTCGATTCGCGTTCGAGTTGCGCGGTCTGCTCTGTCCACGCTTCAATTTCCGTCCGACGCTGGATCAACAGTTCGCTGAGTTGCAGCCGGCGCCGTTCCATCTCGCCCAATCCGCGGTCCAGCACCTCAACCTTTTGTCGCCGCTCCGCCAACTCGAGACGCGCCTGCCCGAGCGTATCCCGTTTCATGTCACGCTCCGTGCGAATCTCCACGATCCGCGTTTCCATCTGTTGAATTTTCTCCCGCTGTTGGTCGGACACCGCGTGCGCCTCCGCGAGTCCCGTCTGCGCTTTTTCCCAACGCGCATGCGCTTCGTTCCGCGCGTGCTCCAGGGAGCCCAGATCGCCCTCCATGCGGCTCAATCGATTACCTGCATCCTCGGCCGCCCGATGCGCATTGCGCTGCTCGGCCTGCGCCGATGCGAGCGCCTGCGTGACCGCCAAGACGTCCGCCCGCCCCTGCTCCACCGTCTGCTCCGCTGCGGCGAGACTGGCGTTGAGCCCGTCAATGATGGCCTTCTGATCGTCGTGCGCCTTCTGGTCGTCGGCGAGCGCCTTGGCCGTTTCCCGCAGATCGATTTCGCGTTGAACAATGCTGTTCGAAGATTTTTTCGAGCTGTGATGACCACCGTAAACTAAACCGCGCCGATCGACCAAGTCGCCCTTGCGCGTCACGACTGCGAGAAAAGAAAACGTCGGGTTGGCTTTCCAAAAATCGAGGAACGCACCCAAGTCTTCCGCGATATACGACTCGCGCAGTAGCCCGATCGCCGGATGCGCCGGATCGGTATCGCTCACGGCCTGAATCGCGGGGACGAGTCCAATCGGCAGCGCCCCTCCATTGACCTCAGGTTGGCTATATTCGGCGATATTGAGCACGGCCGAGCCGATTTGCTCAGTCTCAAGCTGCGCGAGGATGCGCTGCGCCGTCCCGAGATCGCTCACGCTGATCGCCTCCGCGGCCGATCCTAGAAGGGCCTCGATCGCTTTGCCAAACTCCGGCCGCACGGCGAGGCCCTGCGTGATCGGCACCGCCTTCGCCCCCGCCAGCGCCGCATCGAGCCGGCCTTGGAAGACCGCCTTCGCTCCCTCACCAAATCCCTCCCAGCGCTCCTGCAATTGCTGGAGTAAGCGCAAGCGCGCCGTGCGCTGCGCCAGCGCGCGGTCGATCTCAGAAAGTTTGCGCTGCGCCTCGCGGAATTCGCGCGTGAGATCGGTGATCGCTTGTTGGGCCGCCACCAATTGGTTGTGCGCCCGAGATTTTTCCACGAGCGACTCCTCGACCCGCGCATCAATCTCGGCCGCCCGCTGCGTCGCCCCGGTCACTTCCTGCCGCACACCCTCAATTTCCTGCGCGAGCGACTCGTGCTTGTGCGCACTCGTCTTCTGGTCGACTTCGTAACCCGAACAGTCCGTCCGCAAACGTGCCACCGAGCTATCGATTTGGAGCAGCTGAAACTTCGACTGATTCAGTTCCGCCTCGAGCTTGCTCAGCTCCCCATCGGAGATGGCCATCTCGCGGTTGCGCTGTTGGAACACGGCATCACTGCTGCCCAGCAAACCCAACTGCATCTGCTTGTCCTGCGCTCCCGTATCCACTTGCGCCGATACCTCGCGGAGTTGCATTTCAATTTCACCGAGATTGTCCCGCGACGAGGCGAGCCGGTCGTCGAGACCGCTGCGGCGGATCTGTGCGAGATTGGCCGCATTTTCCGCCGCTTCCTTTTGCGAACGCAGATCAAATACCGCCTGCTGGGCATCCTGCACGCGCTGGTTGAGTCTAGCCCGCAGCGCTTTTTTCTCGTCCAGCTCCGCTTGCTGCGTTTCCAGACTTTCGCGCCGCGTATCCGCCTCGGCCCGCAACGCGACCACTTTGACCTCCAATGCTCCGAGCGTCGCACTGAGCTCCGCATGGTTGTAACCGCTCCACGCCAACGCGAGGTGCCGCAGTCGGTGGCTGAGTCGTTTGTAGCGCATGGCCTTCGATGCCTGCCGGCGCAACGTCCCGATCTGCCGGCCCACCTCACCGATCACGTCCGCCACTCGCGCCATGTTGGTGTCCGTCAACGCCAGTTTTTGCATGGCCTCGCGCCGCGCCGCCTTATACTTCGTGATTCCCGCCGCTTCCTCGAACACCGCCCGGCGCTCCTCCGGTTTTGACGACAGGATCTGGTCGATCTGGCCCTGCGCCATGATGGAGTAACTCGTCCGGCCAATGCCGGTATCCATAAATAATTTCTGGATGTCCTTCAGTCGGCACGCCTGGCCATTGAGCGAATACTCGCTTTGCCCGTCGCGGTGCACCCGGCGCATGATCTCGATTTCGTGAAATTCGCTGCCGAGCTGTTTCTCGCACTCGGTCAGCAGCAGGGAAACTTCGCAGATCTGCGAAGGCTTGCGGGTGTCCGCTCCTTCGAAAATCACGTCCTGCATTTTCCCACCGCGCAGGGCCTTGGCGCTCTGTTCACCCAGCACCCAGCGAATGGCGTCCGCGATGTTGGACTTGCCGCAACCGTTCGGCCCGACGACGGCCGTTACGCCCGGCTCGAAGCGGAGTGTCGTGCTGTCAGCAAAAGATTTGAACCCGTGAAGCTTGAGCGCCTTGAGATACATGCAGGGATAAGAGGGCAATTGAAGGGTGCCGCTTGCCCCCCGCAATGGAAAACAGGAATGTTTCTTCCGCCCCAGCTCGGCGCGTAAAACGCGTCCGCAGGCCGCCCGAGCTCACGATTCGTTGGTGGCTTCGCGCGTCGCCGGCGGGGTCCGCCGCCCTCACGGGCAGCTCCGCCGAAACGTCTCACCCACGCACGCCCGATCTTGCCCGCGTGGGGTGAGGACTTTCAGGATTTTTTTTAAGCGGTACCTGCACGCGCAAATCGATCGACCTGCGCAACGTCAGCCCAACCGCCAGATAGCAATCGCCCGAAAGCTTCAGACTGTGAATTGCCGGGTAGCCGCGAGCGCCAGCGAGTGGGGATCTGTCCGCTCGCTGGCGCTCGCGGCGACCGAAACGTCCAGAATTCGCAGGACGTTCGGATTACTCCTCTGAGTCAGAGTCTCCCGTCTCTGCGGTGCCCTCTCCGTTGAGGCGCGTTTAGCCGCTCCCCGCCCAGACGTTTGCACCGCAGAGACGCCACCGGAACGCAGAGAAAACCCAGCTGCGTCGCTGTTCTATACCTACGTCTCGTGATACTTGGACGATCGTTGAAACACCCCTCGCTGGCGCTCGCGGCTACCGGCAGTCAAAAACTCAAATGACGTTGGGCTCACTCGGCGGCGGCGCTTCGGCTTCCTCGCTTCCTCTGCGTTAGATTCTCCTGTCTCTGCGGTGCCCTCTCCGTTTATTCGCGTTACGCTCGTCGCTCCACGCCGATCCTTTTGCACCGCAGAGGCGCCACCGGCACGCAGAGAAAACCCTGCTGCGTCGCTCGTTTGATTCACCGATCAGGTGAATCGTCCGAGACCGAAACATGAGCGAAACTCAGCGGTTCAACGCCTACCTTCATCTGGGTGCATCCGCGAGAACACGGGATGGGAATCCTCGGGTATTTCGCATCAGATCATCTCCGCCTCGCAGAGTGTGGGTGCATTTGCTCTGACGCGTGGCTCGGCCGATCGTGTGATCCTCGCGGTGCTACCTCCAGGCGCCTACACCACGCAAGTGATCGGGGCCGCGATGGTGGCTCCGGGGTGACGCTGGTGGAAGTCTACGAGCTGCCGTAAAACGCCGGCGCGGCATGCGCTTTAATTGTTCTCCTCCGTCCTCCGCCCACCCGCCCGCGAATTCATCCGCGGTAGCCCGCAGAGCGCGGGTCGTAACCCCCATCGGCGCGAACGGGCGCGATCGGGCCTGCAATGTCATCGGTATTGAAAAGAGAATCGCCTGTCTCCGAGTCGATTCAGGAGCTATCCAGATAGGAAATCGCGAGAGCACGGGGCTATTCCGAAGGCGGAGCCGTGGGATACCGCGGATACGTGGGGATGTCGCATTGTCGGTGTATTCATCGAGGTGACGCGTTGCCATCCCCCTAGGATTCCCCCGCGCCCCCTCGCGCCGCAAAAGCAAGGCGTGCCCTTCACCCACCGCGCGCCCCAAGAAGTATCGCCTCCATCCCGAAACCTCTGAACGCTTCCCCCATGCATCTTCTGCCCCTACGGCTTGCGGCCCTCCTTTCCGTTCTCACCTTCGTTTCGCCGTGCGTGTTCGCCGCAGAGCCGGCGGGCAAAGTCGCCGCCGCCGATCCGGATTGGGCGGCGTTTCAACAGGCGATGCAGCCTCCGCCTTCCGCCAAAGACACGGATTATTCGGGGCGTATCCGCTGGGGCATGATGTTCGTCCAAGGCATTCTCACGACGGGCCAGAATTTTTACGACCGG
>Ga0209550_10001886_pt1 | contig 20209 bp, 23 predicted proteins | sample LauGreSuBDMM15SN_2_FD_187567 | JGI IMG/M metagenome (GOLD analysis project Ga0209550, IMG submission 187567) | Freshwater lake microbial communities from Lake Michigan, USA - Su13.BD.MM15.SN (SPAdes) (version 5) | ecosystem: Environmental > Aquatic > Freshwater > Lake | place: Lake Michigan... | reverse complement strand
ATTATATACAGAATAGTCGCATTCTAAACAAATCTTTAAAAATTAACAATTACAGTATTTTATAGCATTGTATAACGTGTTATAATTGAGCAAAGCTTAATGAGTGATCAATATGTCTATGCAATATAAAGGTAAAGAGTATAACACTATACAGATAGGTATGAATGATTTTCAGACTGCAGAAGCACAAATCGCAGAAGTAAAACAACAGGAGATACGAGCAGCGCAAGACAAAGCCGAAGAAGCAAAATATGGGCCTGGTTATTGGGTAGAAGCTGACCGTGGTATGCATCCGTATTGGGTTTCTCCTAAGCAAGCATATGAAGAGCGGCAGCGACTTGAAGCAACAAAAAAACTGCAGAAGCAACAAATTGCAGCAATGGCAGCACAGAAGGCGTATGAGGGTACTCCAGAAGGAATGTATGAAAAATCCCTCAATGTGGAACTCCCCAAAGCTATAGCAGAGGCTCGATTGGCTTCTAGCCAAGCTCAAGCAGCAAAGGAGAAATTGGAGCGAGCGTCCGATGATAGTCCTACAAAACTATTATTAAAGAGCCAATATGATCTCTTGCAGCAGGATAGCTTATCTGCTGCAAATAAAGTGCAAATTCACGAGAAATTGCAGAAACAATTAAAGGAGCAATATCCAGACATTACAAAAGTTGCAGCGCGCACACCAGCTCCAGCTCCAGCAGCTACAGCTCCGGCAGTTCCAGTGGCTCCAGATCCAACATCTCCAACATCTCCAACTCCAGCGGCGGATCTAGATACATATACTCCAGCTCCGGCTACAGCTCCGGCAGTTCCAGTGGCTCCAGATCCAGCAGCTCCAACATCTCCATCTCCAGCCCGGGATCTAGATACATATACTCCAGCTCGAGCAGAGGTAGCCACAGCTCCAACAGCTCCAACAGCTCCAGCTCCAGAACCAATAGTCCCAGAGCCAAGTCATGCTGCATCAAGGGTAGCACAAGTGCTACAAGCTACAGAGGAGAGTCTGGCTCCTTTAACCACAGCTCCTAGATTAGTGGGTGGTCATCATCATCAGCTAGGGATAAGGCCTATTATAAGAGCATCTAGCGCTGATTCTTCGCAAAGCAATCCTGGGCTCATGGATGATTTGGCAACTCGTTTAACTGATATTGTGAAAGCACACACAACATACCCAGATTCTACATCTCAAAGGGTTCCAGAATTTAATCTTGTAGAGCTTCGAAATAGTATAATGAAAGAGCCTGGGGATATGAGTATTACAGTAATGACACCTATAGTTAATAAGGATGGTAGTCAGATGATGGATAGTAGTACACCCCCAGAACCTCTATATGATGTGGTGAAATTTAAGAAAAACAAAGATATTTTAAGCATAGATCATGAAAATAGCAATATAAAATCTCATGATATTGAAGGAGCCTGTAGTACAATGGATTCACGAGTAAAAAGGGAGATAATATCTCACAAGATACAGAAACAACAAGAGCAAATGAGGGAGCGATTCGGTGGTGAACATTCTTCCCCTTTGTCTAGACCCGCTCCAGTAATAAATCTAGATCGCCGACAATCTCATTCAAATGGATTAGGGTAGATTTCTATAGATGCTTTTCGATTAATTGCTTAGTCTGTTCTATACCAAATAACTGAATAAAAGATCCAAGACGAGGGCCTTCTTCAGACCCAAGTAAAATCTGATACAGCTCTTTAAAAAAGTCGCGAAGATTCTCATATCCTGCATTTGTGCCAATTGCATAAATCTTATTCTGAATTTCTTCTGCGTTGGAATTATTTGGGATAATGCTCAGCATATCGTAAATTTGTTGCAAAATTTTCTTATGATTATCATCTGGCGTCAGATATTTCTTATTTACCTTAACAAAGTCATTATAATATCTTACTGCATAATTGGTCAAATGATCTAGATAAGGTGCTTTGTCAGGTGTAGCGTCAGGTGCATATTTACTGATAAATCCCCATAGTACATCTTTATTTTCTGGATTGCAGGCTGATGCTAAGTTGAGTAGTAGGCTAAAGCTTAAGCCAAAAGTTTCTATTTTAGGAACATTGCCGCTATGTATATGATATGCTGGGTTTGCCAGCTGTTTTGAAAGCTCAGTTTCTTCATGATATTTCCTATTAAATGTCAAATATTCATCAACATTTTTTGGTATAACATCAAAATATAGACGTTTTGCTTTGGATGGGGATTGATACATAAAAAGCGACATACTTTCTATAGGTGCGTATTTAAGCCATTCATCTATTGTAATGCTATTGCCTTTTGATTTGGAAATCTTCTCACCAGCTTCATTTAAAAATAGCTCGTAAAAAAACTGCACAGGAGCTTCTCCATCTAGAATTGAGCAAATTCTAGAATAAATTTCTGCATTGGGCATATGATCTTTACCATACATTTCATAGTCTACTTCTAGCGCTGCCCATCTCATGCCAAAATCTGGCTTCCATTGAAGTTTGCAATGTCCACCTGTAACTAGTACCTCCATAGTTGCTCCATCATTGGGGTCTTTGTAAATCACAGTATCTTTTCCGCGTCCTATTATGGGAACTTGAAGTACTTTCCCTGTTTTAGGGTCTATTGGCATGAAGGGGGAGTATGTAGCTCTACGTTCCTCTCTAAAAGTAGGAAGCATAAGATCCATGATTTCATCATATTTATCTAGAGCTCTCAGCAATATATTGTCGAACATTCCTGATTTATAGCTTTCGGTTGCACTAAAAAATTCATATTCAAAACCAAAATCATCCAAAAATGAACGGAGTTTTGCGTTCATATAATGACCATAACTTGTTGTTTCTCCAAAAGGGTCTGGGATAGAAGTTAGAGGCATATCTATGTGCTGCGCTATCATTTCGCTGTTTGGAAGATTTGAGGGTACTTTACGCAGCCCGTCCATATCATCAGAGAAACAGAATAATCTGGTAGGAATATCGGATATTTTCTTAAAAGCATTTCTTACCATTGTAGTACGTGCTACTTCTCCAAATGTACCTATATGAGGCATACCTGATGGGCCATAGCCTGTTTCAAATAAAACATAGCCTTTCTTAGGTGCTTTATTACCTATTTTGTTAAGTATTCTTTCTGCTTCTAAAAACGGCCAGGCTTTGGACTCTATGGCGCTATCTAATATATTGGACATTTTGCTACTATTTATGGTAATTTATAATCATTGTACTCAAATTGTCATATAGAGGAGTGCGAATATTGCTATGAAACCAATATTCTTGGCATGTTCGTTTTGTATGACATTATAGAGATTTCGCATTATAATGGAAGATAGTAGTATATGTCAATTTATAACAACCTTTTAAAGAGTCTATTAGCACGGAATAATAAATATTTTTTTCTTGGATTAGCATTAATTGCTATAATTTCATTAGCCTATGCTTTTTTTGTAGAATATATTTTAGGCTTTGAACCTTGCGTGTTATGTTTATATCAAAGAGTTCCATATTTTGTACTAATAATATTATCTATAGCGGGTAGCATATATAAAAATAATAAAATTATTCTGGTTTTTCTTCTTTTGACTATATTTTCTGCTATTTGTGTATCTGGGTATCATACAGGTGTAGAACGAGGTGTATTTAATCCAACCGTAACCTGTAATATGGGTATAAAAATTCCTGATAATATGGATCTTGATGATGTAAGAGAGTTGCTATACAATGCTACTATAGCTAGTTGTACAGTGCCTGCATATAAGATCATGAAAATCTCTATGACAGAATGGAATTTGATAATGAATATATGTCTTATGATAATGGTATCGATGATAATTCAAAAAAATAGGTCTAAATAATGCCACGCCCATATTTTCATAATAAATTTCTTCATATAGATGAAATATTACGAATTGATCATGCTGGAGAATATGGGGCTATTAGAATATATGAAGGGCAGTTGGCTTTGGCGTCATCTTGGCAGAAACGGGGTCACATGTGCCAACCGAATGAAAGCTGTTTGAGTCTTATTCCAGCCTCCGCGGTGATGAGGCCAAAGTACCTGGATGACTCTATAAGTGTTATAAAACACATGCTTTCACAAGAACAAAATCATCTAGAGTATTTTGAGAAAAAAATAGCAGAACATGGAGCTAGGCCGACCTTATTATTACCTCTATGGAATATTTTAGGTTTTGCTATGGGGTATGTATCTGCTTTATCTGGTGTTAAAGTATCTATGTTATGTACTGAAGCTGTAGAAGAAGTCATAGATGAGCATTATCAAGTACAACACAAATTAGCTTTAGCGATGGGTAAAAAAGAACTTGCAAAAAATATAGAACAGCATAGGCAAGATGAGCTGCATCATAGGGATACTGCTATAGAATATGGTAGTTCAGATGTAGTATTTTATCCATATATAAAAATGGCAATTGGCAAACTATGTAAGTTTGCCATTTTTGCCAGTAAAATTATTTAATAATAGATAATATTAGAACAGCGCATCTTGATCGTTTTGTAGGTCTGAATTTTCGCCCGCGCACGAAGTATTATGATCTACATCTCTACAGTATACATACATTGCTTGTAGTGCTGCTAGTTCTGCCAGGGCTGCTGCTTGTTTTTGGGCTGCAGTAGGTTTGGCGTCAAACGCTTCTCCCGATTTACTACCATATTGAGGAGTATTTGTGGCTTTAGCTGCGCCACCTTGAAGAGTTCCTGCAACTGTGCCAGCTACTCCAGTAACTTGATTTACAGCTGATTGTACTAAATGCACTAGTCCCCCTGCTGACGTGCTTAGAGGAGTTTTTGTATGATGCTGCTCTGGATTGGCTGCTAATAGAGCAGCTCCTGTTGCACCAGCTGCTGCCGCAGCTCCATCGGTTGCAGCATTAAGTACAACTTCCATGCCTACTCCTGCTCCAATCTCTGTAAATTTTTGAAAATAATTTTCTAGATAACATAAAAATCCTTTATGTATAGTAGCCTTTACCATGTCTTTATGAGCATTTGCATTATATGTAGCACTCGGATTGTCAGGATTATCTCTAGCAACTTGTTTTGCTAATAATTCCGCTGGGTTAGGTATTTGAGATAAATGTAATTTTAATACAGCTTCAACTTTTTTCTGAGAATGCCCCAATATTTTATCAAATAATTTATGTACACATTTTGAGACATACTTTGGACCACTAGTTGGAACAGGTTTGTTTTCTTCAAAAATACTATGTATTGAATGAGTATAGATGACTGCGTTCACACCAGCTTCAATATCGGTTTTTGTGATTTTTGTTAACTGTCCAATTGCATGAGTTGTTTGCTTTAGTAGACTAGCTGTTTGTTCTGCAGAGAATGTTGTAACATCAAAACCAAGTTTAGTAAATGTTGCTAAAATGACTCCAGAAACTTCCGCGGCTGCGACTGTGTGGTCAAAAAGACCTTTAAGTAGGCTTTTTCTTGGGGGTTTTGTGTGATGCTCAGGCTCTGCGCTTGGAGCTGCAGCTAACATTGGCACCCCCCCTGATGAAAGAGCGATTGTGTTGTCAAAACTACCACTAAGGTGTTTTGTTAGAGATACACTTGGTTGTGTGGATCCATTATCAGTAGACATAATATACCTTCCTGTTTGATTGTATTGAGCAACATTACTTAGCAAATTGCTAAGCTTATATCTCAAATATACCGCTTCGTTAATAAATTTACAACCCATTAAGTACTTTTTATTAAAATAGTTAATTGACAAATTACTCGATTGTAAAAATATCACAGCGCTGTTGTGTGTGGTTGATTTGTAAGTAAGATTTGTGCGTGTGTAGATAGTATTGCTTGGAGTGATTTTTATGTGTCCGTAGAATTTATTTTATAAAAAATTATTCGAAGGATATAATTTACAATATTTACTGACAGTGCTTTCTAACACATTTGGGGCTGCTACGATTGGTAAACTCACTCCTGTAATTACTTTATGGTTGTGGTATATGAGTAATAATGTTATGTGGATTGCTTTGTATGTATTTGTAATAACGATTGCTACTAGTTTTTTGATTTATAAGACTAAGGTTTAGAGATTCTGTGTGGTTTATTAGTAGAACACTGGGATGATGTAGTGCGTAAACAGCTAACGATTTTTATTGCAGAAATTGTCAAAATGTTATATATAGATTGTTCTATGTAGCGCCCTTAGCTCAGCAGGATAGAGCAACAGATTTCTAATCTGTGGGTCAGAGGTTCGAATCCTTTAGGGCGCGCCACATTGCATTTCGTCTGTTTTTGAGATATAGAGGTGAGTATCATTCTTGCCTAATTTATTATTTACACGAGGCTGAATTAGTTTTGGTTATGTACAGAACAGCAATAAGCGGCAGCTAAAGCATCTGCTTCATCTAATTGAGTTATTCCTGCATTTGGCATTATCATATTTATCATATATAGAATCTGATTTTTATCGGCTTTGCCAGCTCCTACCAATGTTTTTTTGATCTTATTAGGTGCAAATTCTGATAATGGTATATTATATTTTCCTATGACTGACATAATCGCCCCTCTAGCATGGCATAATTTCATGGAGCTTACAGCATTCATGTTAATAAACACTTCTTCCATAGCTGCGATTTGTGGCTTGAATTCTAATATAAGATTTTCTATTTGCTGAGAAATAAATGATAATCTAAACGGCATTATATCGCTAGATTTAGTGTTAATTGTACCGCTTGATAAATAATTGATTGAAGAGCCATTTATGTCGATTACTCCCCATCCTATGCAAGTTAAAGCTGGGTCTATGCCTAAGATTCTAATCACACTTTTACTACTACTGTATGAGCTAGTTTATCATGTAGAGCTTGGTTGCGTTTGGTAAATAATATCCACCAAATACCCATTAAAAAGAATCCATATCCTAAAAATCTCCATATTAGGTTGGATAATTTTGGCTTAGTCAAAGTATCCTCATCTACTATTCTCATACCCATTAAATATTTTATCGGCGTATAACCAAGATAATACCAGCATGCTACAAAATATATTCCTAAAAAAGATATATGCACAAGAGACATTGGAATTACTACATCTAGTACAGAACCGAGGTTTAAATACTGAGCCATTTCTGGAGTTTGAAAAGCTTCCATAATTGCTGCGCCATCTGTTATATCAACGTCTTTTTCTCTGAGTGCGCTTCCAAATTTTTTCAAGAAAATCCATTGATTCAGTTTAGAAATTATAGGGGTAAATATAGTTGAAACAATTAGCATATCCATCATAGATGACATAACTCTTTTAAATAATGAAGGGTATAAAATTTGTTTTTGTGTAAGATCTAGCATAATTTACCTAAGAATGAAATCCAGTTTATTGCCAAGCGTTATATCAATATATTGAACATTTGGTGGGGAATCGGCGAAATTTGTTCTAATAGTGACATATTGTTTTGGAGCTAAGCTGGAGTTAGTATTGCTTGCTACATGAGATTTTAATGTGCGGTGTTTTTCGTCAAGTAATCTTATTCTAATAAGAGGTAGAGATACAAATTCTTGGGATGTATTGACTACTTTGTAGCTTGCGATGATATTGCCCAATTCTTTATCATATTCAATATGTATATCATGAACGCTTAAGTTGTCGCTTGTGCCTACAAGTCCCATAAAAGATAATTTTTCTTGAAATAAAACCATGGAACTAAAAATTATAGCTGCAGCAAGTAATATAGGGGCTATATAAAGATACATTGGTATATTTATAGGTAATAAAGCTGGCAGGTTTACGCCTGGTTTAAAACTATCTGTTCCAGCGCCAACTCTGTCAGGAATTATATATGAAAATTGCTGCGCTGGAGTATGTTTTTTGGCTATTGGGTCTGCAAACCACCCATGGCCACACCTAGAGCATCTTACTCTGCGACCGTTTGGGCCTATTTGCTCAGGTGTGACAACAAAATTCGTATAACATGCTGGACAATTTAGGTACATTTATATCCCACAATTTTTTACTTCTGGATTATCTTATATCTGAAAATATTCCATATGAAAAGTTTTTATATTGGTAATTTGTGAAGTTTTCTGGGTAGTAGTGTTATCCAAGTGTAAGATATTGAAGGTGTTAGTAAATATATTGGTGTCATTCATGCTCAAGTGTTAGAAGAATGACACCAATAATGTAGATAAGAATTATAGAGATTAATTCTCGCTATATCTTTTGCGTGTTAATTTGCGATGGCGTCTTGCGGATTCTTGCTTTTTGCGCACGCGTTTCACTGATTCTGGTTCATAAAAGCGAGACATTTTCATAGAACGGAAAATAAGTTCGCGTTGCATTTTACGTTTCAAATTTCTGATAGCAAGTTCACCATTACTTGCATGTACTGTAACAACGATCATTCTTTACTTACCCCCTTTTATGCATATCTGAATTTAATTATGGGCGTATTATGCTGGTTTTTATAGCAGATGTCAATGTGTAAGTTTCATCTTGTATTGTATATATGTTTATGATACCATTACCTTGCTGCTCTAGTAATAGAGAGGCTATGACGATAAATGATTATTTAGAATAGAAGTTGCGGACCCGGGGGCGGTACCCGGCGCCTCCACCATGGTATTTTTGCAATAGCAAAATCATGGGGGCGAATTAGGATCGACGTGCTTAATAAAGAAATAATTTTTGTCCGAGAAGACACCTACGAATCAGGATTTATCTTGGTTATTGGATCAAATTAAAGTAAATGCAAACGAAAATAATCGTTTCTCAGAAGATTTTGGTGCGTTAAGAGCGGCCTAACTTCTAGCGGTTGGGGACTTACCGGGCAACAGAAAAGTCTCGCTAAAAATTTTCGCCTATGTTACCATCAATGTCCAACATTAAGAACATATGTGTAGGTTAAAGAAATGAGCTACTATATTAACTATCCAAAAATGATAGATGATGCGTTACACGGAGTTGTACATAATGTACTTTCTGTTGTTGCTGAGGAAGGTTTAAAAGATGGTCATCATTTTTTCATTTCATTTCTAACTAACGCCCGCGGAGTGCAACTTTCTTCTGCTGTAAAAGTCCGTTATCCAAAAGAAATAACTATAGTATTGCAGTATCAATTTAAAGAGCTTGTGGTAAGAGAAAAGAATTTTAGCATCTGTCTAAGTTTTAATGGTATAAGCGAAACAGTAATAGTGCCATACAAGGCTATCACTGCGTTTTCTGACCCACATGCTAAAACTGCTTTGCAATTTCGTTATTATGCTGAGCAAGAGGAAGAAAAGCAGATTGAAGATTTCAAAGAAGAAGCTTTTTCTTGTGCAGATGTAATAGAAAGTAGTAATGTTATTCCTTTAGATAAATTCAGAAAATCCCACAATAAATCGTGAAGCCAGAAGTAGTAATATATACAGATGGAGCATGTTCTGGAAACCCAGGTCCTGGCGGTTGGGGTGCTATTTTACTTTCTGGTAAACATAGTAAGGAAATTTACGGCTATGAATTAGCTACTACGAATAATCGTATGGAAATGATGGCTGCTATCAAGGCTCTTGAGTCTCTAAAAAATTTCAGCAATGTTAAAGTTTTTACTGACAGTAAGTATTTACAACAAGGTATTAGTGATTGGATACAAGGTTGGATAAAAAACAATTGGGTAGGAAGTAATAAAAAACTGGTAAAAAATTCTGATTTATGGCAAGCTTTACATAAGTTGTGTTTACAACACGAGATAGACTGGTGTTGGGTTAAGGGGCACCATGTTAATGAAGGAAATATTGCAGCAGATAAACTTGCTACACGTGGTAGGGATGAGGCAAAGAGGTTATTATGTCAGTCATAGCAAAAATTTTTATATTTTTAACTAGTAAAAAAGTGGGTGTCGATCAATTTGGGAATAGATATTATATCTCACGTACTCGTAAAGATTATCTAGGAAATAATTCTCGTTATGTTGTATATAAAGGCTTGCCAGAACCTTCGAAAGTTCCGCCTATGTGGCATGCTTGGTTACATTATTTATCAGATGATATAGTACGTGAAGATGGGCAGCATTATTCATGGGAAAAACCTCATATTCCTAATGTCACTGGTACAAAATTAGCGTATGTTCCTGCAAAATCTGGGGTAAGACCCTCTGTTTCTGCGGATTATACGCCATGGTTTCCTTGGAGGCAAAAATGAAACAAAACGTAATAGAAACTTTGGTGGGATTTGCAGTTCTGGCGATAGCAGTATGGTTTTTGGTATATGCATTTCATACTAATCGTATGAATACTGTATCCGAAGGATATTTTGTTACTGCAAGATTTCAGAATGCTGAAGGGATAAATGAAGGTAGCGACATAGTTGTTGCTGGTATAAAGATAGGTGATGTTGAGGAAATGACATTAGATAGAAAGGATTTTTATGCGGTTATGACACTTAAGATCAATAATGGTATAAAATTGCCAAAAGATTCTCAAGCTGCTGTTGTAAGTAGTGGATTTCTAGGTGGTAAATTTATCTCAATTACTCCTGGTGTGGAGGATGATGATTTGCAAAATGGTGATACTATCACTCTTACACATTCTTCTGTCAATCTTGAGTCGCTTATAGGCAAATTTATGTATTCTTTCGGTAATAAGTGATACTAAAATTTCTATGATATTTCGCGGGCTATGCAGTGTCATCCCCCGTGGTGTCATCTTAAGCAAAAGGCTGGGATCAATCTTTTATAATCCTTCTGGATTCCTGTCTAGGCAGGAATGACACCAAAAGGCCTACGCGGGGATGAAATCATTATAACAAAATCATATGCCAAATCTTGAAATTGAATCTCAATATATAAAAAAAATTGTTGCTGGCGTAGATGAGGTGGGTCGTGGGCCGCTTGCTGGTCCTGTAGTAGCTGGTGCTGTCATAATAATGCCTGAAGTATATATAGAAGGTATTAAAGATTCCAAAAAAATCTCTCCTAAAAAACGAGAAGCCTTAAATCAACTGATAATGAATAATTATATTTATGCTATTGGTACAGCTAGTGTAGAAGAAATTGACAGATTGAATATATTGCAGGCAACAAAACTTGCGATGACAAGAGCCGTATCTAAACTACCTCTATTACCAGATATAGTTTTAGTAGATGGGAATATGAAATTTGATGATTCTAAGTATATAAGTATTGTAGGTGGGGATAATATTTCGTTGTCTATAGCAGCTGCGTCAATAATTGCTAAAGTATATAGGGATGATTTGATGAAAAAATTATCCTTAACTTATCCGCAATATGGTTGGGAGAAAAACAGTGGGTATGGCACTAGTATGCATGTTGCAGCTGTAAAACAACATGGCGTTACAAAAGAGCATAGGAAAAAATTTGTGTCAAGATTCATTTCGGATTTTACATTTGTTTAATTTTGTGATACCATGCTTGGGTCTTAGCTTAATAATTAACATATTTGATCTAAAAATTAACCTATTAGAGTTTGGTTGGATTTTTAGAAATATAGTAAAATATCTGGGGAGAGACTAAAATGACATCTAATTTACAATTCAAAATTAGCGATAAAGTTGTATATCCTTCTCATGGGGTTGGGGAGATAATAGACGTTGAATCTGGGTCGATAGCTGGTATTGCTGTGCAAGTATATGTGATTTCATTTCCACATGATAAAATGGTGCTGCGAGTGCCAGTTAAGCGTGCTGCATCTGCGGGTTTAAGGCCATTAGTTGATATAGAAGATGTATCAAAAATATATAAAATACTTCAAGGCAGAGCGAAAGCTGGTAATAAAATGTGGAGCCGTAGAGCTCAAGAATATGAAGCTAAGATTAACTCTGGTGATATTACTTCTGTAGCAGAAGTAATTCGTGATTTACATAAAGATGCTGATACTGATCGTTCTTATAGCGAGAGAACAATATACGAATCAGCGCTCAATAGATTAGCTGGTGAGCTGGCCGTACTTGAGGGTATTGATGTACCAGAAGCTATAGAGAAGCTTTATGTTGCTTTAGGAAAGTACAAAGCTGCTTAGTTTTTTATCTCAATTTTCATAATTAAAGCTCAAGTTATTTTCTACTGAATATGGAATTACACCAAACAAACCTAAAAATCATAATATAAACTTTGCTAAATCTGCGTCCTGAGAAAGCTCTTTAAGCTTGTTTTCTACGTCTTCTTGAGTAATTACTACCTTGCCCTCTTTCATATCGCTAGCAGAAAAACTGATCTCTTCTAATAATTTTTCCATCACAGTGTGTAGTCTACGTGCACCTATATTCTCCATTTCTTTGTTAAACATAGCGGCAAAATAAGCTATTTTCTTAATAGCATTATCTTCAAACACAAGTTCTATTCCTTCTGTGCTAATCAGGGCTTCATATTGCCTTATTAAACTAGATTCTGTTTCTTTCAAAATACGTATCATATCAGCTTCAGACAAAGCCTTAAGCTCTACTCTTATAGGTAACCTGCCTTGAAGTTCTGGTAGCATATCTGATGGTTTTGCTAAATGAAATGCTCCAGAAGCTATGAATAATATATGCTCTGTCTGCACAGGGCCATATTTAGTAGACACAGTTGTACCTTCTATAAGTGGTAATAAATCACGTTGTACACCTTCTCTACTAACTTCACCTCGACCAGTATTTTCACCTGAGCGTGAACATATTTTGTCTACTTCATCTAAAAATACTATCCCATCATTTTCTACAGAACGAATAGCATTAAATATGATTTTTTCCTCATCTATCATTTTGTCAGACTCTTCGGATGAAATAACTTCCATGGCGTCTTTCACTAAGAGTTTTTTAACCTTAGTGCGCTCTCCAAATGCTTTACCAAGCATATCTTTTATATTAAGCACCCCCATAGCTGCCCCAGGCATACCTGGTATTTCAAAGGCGCCACTTCCAGGTGAGGGGCCTGTGTCAGCGACAGTAAGTTCTACCTCTGTTTCATCTAATTGACCTTTAAGAATTTTATCAATAAATTTATCACGTGTTTCTTGAGAAGATGTTTTTCCTACCAAAGCATCTACTATTCTCTCTATAGCACGATTTTTAGCTTCCAATTCAATTTCCGCTTTAGCTTTGTTTTTAAACATTTTTACAGCAGTTTCTACTAAATCTCGAATAATAGACTCCACATCTCTTCCGACATAACCCACTTCTGTAAATTTTGTTGCTTCAACTTTGATAAATGGGGCTCCAGCTAATTTGGCCAGTCTTCTTGCTATTTCAGTCTTGCCAACGCCTGTAGGGCCTATCATAAGAATATTTTTTGGCATAATCTCTTGCTGCAAATGTTCTGCTACATGTTTGCGTCTATAACGATTACGTAGAGCTACTGCTACAGCTTTTTTAGCTTCATTTTGCCCTATTATAAACCTATCAAGTTCAGTTACAATCTGCTTTGGGGTCATCCCCATAATATTTTTATTCTTTTTCATACAACCTTTTCAAAAATAATATTATCATTAGTCATTACGCATATCTCTGATGCAATCTTCATGGAATACTGAGCTATTTCTTTTGCGGACATAGAGCTTTCGCCATGTCTTACCAAGGCTCTTGCAGCAGATAAAGCAAAGAAACCTCCTGACCCAATAGCGGCTAAGTTATCCTCGGGCTCAACCATATCTCCATTCCCTGTTAAGATGAAAGTATGATTTTTATCTGCTACAATTAACATAGCTTCAAGTCTACGTAAATATTTATCTGTGCGCCAATCTTTTACTAGCTCTACACATGATCTTAAAAGTTGGTTAGAATGTTTTTCTAGCTTTGCTTCAAGTCTTTCAAACAATGTAAAAGCGTCAGCGGTAGCGCCCGCGAAACCTGCCACAATAGCTCCCGCGGATATCGCTCTAAGCTTTCTAGCATTAGGTTTCATGATCATATTACCAAATGACACTTGCCCATCTGCGGCAATAATAACTTCTCCTTTATGACGCACACATAGTATTGTGGTACCATGCAATGCTATATTTTTATCATCTTGATTTGACATAACTTGTATTTTCCTAATTAATTCTCTATGTATATATATATCTTTTATTGAGGTTACAATGTACGATAAAAAAAATATTTTCGCAAAGATTATCGAAAAAAAATTACCTTCGACCATAGTATATGAAGATGATAGCATAATGGCTTTTAAGGACACAATGCCAATTGCGCCAATACATATAATAGTTATACCAAAGGGAGATTTTATAGATTACAGCTATTTTATAAAGCAGAGCTCTAAGGAAGAAATTGCGTATTTTTTTACTAAATTATATGAAATAGCTCATAAAGAATGTGGTGGCGATTTTAGAATTTGTACTAATAATGGCCCTAAAAGTGGACAAACAATATTTCATTTTCATGCGCATATAATTAGTGGTAAGAATTTAGGTGATTTAGGATAATATAATTAAAAATCGTACTGTTGCGAGAATGCCATACTATAAAAGGTAGATTTTTTTTGATAAGCTAACATAGCTGCATTTAAAATATCTCTAGAAAATATATTCGAGTAATAGTTGCGAATGATGACTTTATAAGCTGCAGAGCATATAAAATTACTGTGTTCTTTATATCAAACTATAATAAATAATGAACCTAAACAAAGCATAGTTGCATGAAATTCCTTGCATTTTTTTAAATTTTCTATTAAGATTTATTTACCTCGTGGTTGAACTGTGTTAAAAATTTATTTCATTGTTAACTATTATAATATAAAATATATTAAATATACTAAGAGAGATCTATAATTATGTCGAAAGCAAAACAAGAATCACAAATAAAAGAAAAGAACCCTTTTGAACAAGCTTTGGCAAAATGTCGTTTTGCTTTTATCGTAGTATTTTGGTTTGCTTTAGGTGTGAATTTAGCAATGCTACTTACACCTCTTTATTCTCTGCAAGTGCTAGATAGAGTGATAGGCAGCGGTAATAAGAATACATTATTAATGCTCTCAATAGTAATAGCCTCAATATATTTAGTATATACATTACTCCAAATAGCTAGGTCATTCACTCTAATAAAGGTTGGAGAATGGCTAGATAATAATCTGTCGCCATTACTTTTTAGCCATGCTGTTGCTTCTGCATCTAAAAAACAAGGCTCAAGTGCCAGTCAGTTGCTAAGGGACTTCCAGACAGTAAAAACATTTTTAACAAGTACTGGTATTAATACGTTATTCGACGCTCCATGGAGTATTGTTTATATCGGAGTAATATTTATGATACATCCATATATAGGTTGGATCACTGTGTGTGGGGGTATATTAGTTGTAGGATCTGCTCTTCTCAATGCTATAGCAACAAATAGAAAATTAGGCGAAGCTTCTGAACATTCTATCAAAAGCATGACTCAAGCAGATATTGCAACCCGAAATGCAGAAGTGGTTGAAGCAATGGGGATGATGAAAAATGTTTCTCTAAATTGGTCTAAATTCAACCAGAATGCCCTTGCGTGTCAATCTGTAGCAAGCTATAGAAATGGTGTTATATCAAACATGTCCCGTTTTATACGTAATATAATGCAAATGGCTGTAACTGGAGTTGGTGCGTATGTTGTAATTGAATCGCGTGGTGCTGATATGTCTACTGGTGGAATGATAGCGAGTTCAATATTAGTAGGTAGAGCTTTGGCTCCATTTGATAATGCTATTGAAATGTGGAAAAGTATTAGTTCTGCTATGAAGTCATATCAAAAGATTCAGGACGCATTCAAAGTTAGTACATTGCGTGAAGATACTATGCCAATTTCTGATGTTAAAGGTCAGTTGAAATTAGAAAATATATTCTATGCTCATCCAACGGACAAACCATTACCTCCTGGAACACAGCCAAATTATGTACTAAAAGATGTGTCATTTACAGTAGAGCCTGGTGAGATCGTAGCCATAATAGGCCCGAGCGCTGCTGGGAAATCATCTCTTGCTAAAATAATGACAGGTGTTTGGCAAGCCACATCAGGATCTGTAAGGCTAGATGGCGGCGATATATATAAATGGAATAGGCTAGATTTTGGTAAACATATTGGATATCTACCACAAGGTATAGAATTATTTGGTGGCAGCATCAAACAAAATATAGCTCGCATGGCTGAAGATGTGGATCCAGATCTAATAGTTCAAGCAGCTAAAATGGCTAATGCTCATGATATGGTACTCAAATTTCCTGATGGATACGAAACTGATATAGGTATGGGAGGGTCTAGTCTTTCTGGTGGTCAAAGACAACGTATCGGTTTGGCTAGAGCATTTTATGGAAAACCAAAACTTGTAATTTTAGATGAACCAAACGCAAATCTTGACGTAATGGGTGAGGAGGCTCTTTCTGAAGCATTAAGGCATGCAAAAGCTTTAGGAATCGCAGTAGTAGTTATTTCTCATCGCCCTTCAGTTTTAACTGTGGTAGACAAGGTTTTGGTTGTGCAAGATGGTACAATTGCAGCTTATGGAAGCGCAGAAGACATTATGCGTCAGATGCAAATGATGAAAGGACAAGGCCCAAATACAAATCAATAATGAATAGAATATATTATGGTCAATAAAACTTCAAATTCTGATAATGCTAAACAAGGTTCTAACCCAGCTGGAATTCCTGGCATACCTCCTGGCATGTCACAAGAACAGCTTCAAAAGCTTATTGCAGCTATGCAGGCACAACAGCTGGCTGCTATGCCGAAATATAAACGTATATTTATGAAATTTATGCAGTATGTTGGACCTAGGTTTCAAGCAATGGTGCATGATCTTGATAGATTTGTAAATTTTGTCACACAACCATCAGATAAAGATAGAAATGATGTAATACAAGCGGCAAGAGGGCCAATATTATTTGGGACTTATGTTGCTATTATATTTTTTGTTTTTGGAGGCTTATGGGCCGCTATAGCACCATTAGCAAGTGCTCAACCAGCAATTGGTATGTTAATATCTAGTACTAACAAAAAAATAATACAACATCAAGAAGGTGGTATTATTAAAGCAATTTATGTAAAACAAGGAGACCATCTAAAAGCTGGCGATCCTATAATAGAGCTTGATGGTACTAAAATTAAAGCAAATCATGACGCCTCATTAGCTAGCTATCGAGCTTTTAAAGCCGAAGAATGTAGACTAATTGCGGAACGTGATAATTTATCCTATATAGAATTTTCTCCAGATTTACTCAAAGATGCAGAAATACCTGAAGTAGATAAAATCTTGGACACACAAAAATATGTTTTTGAATCGAAGAGAGCTTATATATCAAATCTTGAGAAGCTTAATTCGCAAGTTATACAACAAAATGTTAAACGAATTGAGGCTCTAAAAGAAAATAAGAAAGTTACAGAAAAGAATCATAAATTTTTACTAGAAAGATTAGAGGCGAATAAAGAGCTTTTCAAAAAAGGTATCATTTCTAAAGAAGCTATGTCAAAAATGGAAGTAGATTACGCTCATGCAAAAAGCCAAGATTTAAATACAGATACAGAGATTCTCAAAGAAGAACAAGAAACTGCGAAGCTAGAAATAGATCTTAGAAGACAGAAAAGCCAGCTATTCACGGAAACTACTCGGGAATTAGAACAAGTCCAACAAAAGCTTGCTTCGGCACAAGAGCAATACAGGTCTTATAAAGATTCTTTAGATAGAATCGTGATAACTTCGCCTGTTGATGGTATAGTAAATCACCTCAAATATAAAACTGTAGGCGGTGTTATAGGACAAGGGTCAGAAATAGCGGAAATATCTCCAGAGAAAGATTACCTTGTAGTTGAAGCAAGAATACCACCTAAAAATATTGGATATGTAACTGTTGGCATGAATGCTGTACTACGTTTTAGTGCGTTTAAATCACGTACTACTCCAACATTTAATGGTAAGGTTATATCTATTTCTCCAGACCTTGTAATGGATAGGAATGTAGATCCACGCAGTGAAAATGCTGCATATTATGAAGCCAGAATTGAGATAGATATGGATGAATTTAATAAGGATGCTAAAAGATTGAATCTGACACTAGTACCAGGAATGCAAGCAGAGGTGCAAATAATAACAGGGACTCGTACATTACTTCGTTATCTATTGGATCCTATAACAGATAATATGTGGTCTGCTTTCAAAGAAAAGTAGTTTTAGATGTGTCATCACAGCGTAAGCGGGGATCCATGGTTAATAATTTTCTGGATTCCTGCTTCTAGCTAAGAATTACACGGAAGGCTTTCGCCAGGATAACAAATACGCTCACACTAAAGCATGTCTTTCTTTCACAGCTTTCTCAGATATTGCTTGCAGTAAGTCATTAAGAATTATCTGCTTATCTATAGTTACGGGGGCTTCTATAACCCCTGGGCGCATTCTCCATGTTAGAACAGCACAAAGAGTAACTCTGCGATCAGATAATTCTTCTTGGTTAGAATATACAAGCTGATATATCGTATCACCTATGCATAATGGATGCCCTTCTAGTTTCATTATCATTTTACACTGATCTTTCAACAAAAATACTCTTTCTACTACACCAACTTCACCAGCTATGAAACTAGAGCGCTTAAATCCATCATGATAATTTTCAATTACTACAGAATCTTTTACATAATTACCCTGTGTTGGTCTGCGAATAAATTCTTCTAAAACATTCCACAAAGAAGCTGCAGAAATATTTATAACAAGTGAAGATGAAGCATATATCATATTTTCCTCTTATTTATAAATTTTATAAATACAATTAAACTATATAATGCAACAGATATAATAGCAACCGCTGAAGCAAGAGGCCAGTCAAATTGAAATGATAGATATATACCACATATGCCAGAGGACAAAGCAAAAACCACAGAATAAATCACCATATTAAGTGGAGTTGTACTCACCATACGGGCAGTAGCTGCTGGGATCGCTAATAAGGCGGTAATCAGCAATGCTCCTATGTTTTTAATGGTGACCGTCACTACAAATGCTAAAATCAACAAAGTCATTAATTCCAAAATATTGACAGGAATTTTTTGTACTCTTGCAATATCTGCATTTAATGATGTAAGTACTATAGATCTTAGAAATTTTGCTAATAATATAAGCACTGTTAAATCCAATGCGAATAAAATATATAAATCATTCAAAGTAAAAGAAAAAATATCTCCAAAAAGCATGGTCTCTGCTATAGAAGCATTTGGGATTTTAGAGGCAAATATTATTGCTACTGCAACCATACTACTAGAAACCAAGCTAATTACTGTGTTTTTATTAGAGATAAATTTTAGTATAAACACAATGAAAGTGAAAATAATGGAAACAACTAGCATAGAAGCCAATTGTGGTAAATCTAGGAAATAACTTACTATCCCAGAAAAAAGACAAGCATGAGCAAGCCCATCACTAAAATAATTATATCTTTGCCACAAAAGCACGCATCCCATCGGTGCTAATAAAACGCTTGTAGCTATTACTGCTAATATTATTAAAATCATCATCGCCTATTCGTGAGTATGAGTATGATCGTGTGTATGTGCATATATTCCTATATTTTCCACTCCTTTAACGACAGTATGAGTAGGTCTGCCACGACAACAAAGATGGTGATTAAGGCATAAAACCTGGTCAGATTTTTTCATTACTGTAAATAAATCATGGGAAATGATAAAAACAGTCGTATTATTATTTTTTTTCAATTCTTCTATAATTGAGTAAAACTCTTCCTGGCCATCTATATCAAGCCCTTGGGTGGGTTCGTCCAGTACCAATAATTCTGGAGATTTTTGGATAGCACTTACAAGCATTAATCTCTGTAATTGACCGCCTGAAAGATTGATAATAGGCTCATTTTTTAAAGTGCTGATATTAGAAAATTCCAGTAATTTTTTATTCATATCTAACTGTTTATAATGACCACTAAATAGTTCTAGAAAATTCAAAGCAGTCAATGGTAGATCGTAGTTTATCAATAATTTTTGAGGAACATAGGCACATTTCTTCGAGTTATTTTGTACTATACCCGATGTTGGTGCTTCTAGTCCTAATAGCAAACGTGCTATTGTAGTTTTTCCTGCTCCATTAGGCCCTACCAGAGTTGTTATAGTGCCCTGTTTTAAAGCGAAACTCACATCCTCCAATACATGATATGCGCCATACCTCAATGATATTTTATCTACACTAGCAATTATATTATTCATTATTTTACCAATCTTAGAGATATTCTAGCGTCTATACCACCCTTTGCTAAAGGCTCATTTTGTGTCATCCCAGCGTCTTTTCATCCCAGCGAAAGCTGGGACCCAGCATTTATAATACTTCTGTAACATTTTATGTTGCAGTCTTCTG
>Ga0209550_10001885_pt1 | contig 20210 bp, 20 predicted proteins | sample LauGreSuBDMM15SN_2_FD_187567 | JGI IMG/M metagenome (GOLD analysis project Ga0209550, IMG submission 187567) | Freshwater lake microbial communities from Lake Michigan, USA - Su13.BD.MM15.SN (SPAdes) (version 5) | ecosystem: Environmental > Aquatic > Freshwater > Lake | place: Lake Michigan... | reverse complement strand
AGATTGGGATGCCAGAATCGCCTTAGGCGTCGTGATAGCTGCTCACAATTACCCAGAGACTCCGCGCAAAGGTGATGTCATCACAGGTATTCCTGCAGACGATATAGATCATGTGACATTCCATGCTGGCACCACCATGGATAACGGCGTGCTCAAAACATCGGGTGGTCGAGTTTTGTGCGTGGTGGGTTTAGACCACACCACAAAAGGTGCTCAACAAAAAGCTTATGCGCACTTAGATCACATTCAATTTGATGGCGCGCAGTTCCGTCGCGACATCGGTTATCGCGCACTTTAATTAATTAATTCTATGTCAAACACAAGCATCAACGTCGATCAAATTCGTCAATACTTTTTAGGTTTACAAGAACGCATCACCGCAGGCATGAGTGAGGTTGATGGCAAAACTTTTGCCACAGACTCCTGGACAAAACCAGCCGATGCCAAACTCAAGGGCGATGGTCGCTCGATGATTCTTGAAGAAGGCAATATCTTGGAGCGTGGTGGTGTTGGTTTTTCTCACGTGCGTGGTGATTCAATGCCACCATCAGCAACAGCTCACCGACCAGAGCTTGCCGGTAGAGCCTTTGAAGCGATGGGTGTATCACTGGTATTTCATCCTCGCAATCCGCACATTCCAACCGTTCACTTGAACGTTCGCTGCTTTATTGCTCAAGCAGAAGGCAAGGATCCTGTTTGGTGGTTTGGTGGCGGCATGGACTTAACTCCTTACTATGGAGATGAAGCTGATTGCAAACATTTTCATCAAACTTGTAAAAACGCATTAGATTCATACGATCCAGAACTACACCCGCGCTTTAAAAAGTGGTGTGATGAATACTTTTACCTCAAGCACCGTGATGAACCACGCGGCATTGGCGGTATTTTTTATGACGATTTCAGCGAATTAGGCTTTGAGCAAAGTTTCGCCATGACTCGCTCAGTCGGAGACGCTTTCTTAGAAGCCTACTTACCAATCGTTAAGAAACATCAACACGACTCATACACAGAAAGCCAAAGAGAATTCCAAGCCTTCCGTCGAGGCCGCTACGTTGAATTCAATTTGGTCTTTGATAGAGGCACTTTGTTTGGCCTTCAATCGGGTGGACGCACAGAATCAATCTTGATGTCTATGCCGCCGATTGTTCGCTGGGGCTATGACTGGAAACCAGCCGCCAACAGTCCAGAGGCTCTGCTCTACACCAACTTCTTAAAACCGATTGATTGGATTGCTCGTTGATGGATAACATGGCCAGCAAGAAACGTTTATCCGTCGGCATCTTGGGTGGCACCTTTGATCCGCCTCACTGGGGTCACTTGCGTCTGGCTGAGCATTTTTCAAGAGTGCTACAACTCGATCACATCATCTGGATGCCTGCTGGACAACCTTGGCAAAAAGGCAATGACATCACTTCCGCCAAGCATCGCTTGGCCATGAGCGAATACGCGATTGAGACCTTGCATGATTTATTTGTGGATCACCACATATATACAAAAATTGACATCAGTACCTTAGAGATGGCCAGAGAAGGTCCAAGTTACGCAATTGATACCGCCAAAGAGCTCCGCGCTCTTTATGGTGAACAGACATCAATCACCTGGATCATGGGTGCCGATAGCTGGGAAAACATCAAAACTTGGCATCAGTGGCCAGAATTGCCGAACTACGTGCACATCGCGGTTGCCAGCCGTCCTAAGACCGCTAATCTGGTAGATCAAAGCCCAATTGGCAGCGTTTTTTCAGATAAACAGACGCAAGACCCTCAGTTGTTACAATTGAGCCCACAGGGACATGTTTTGTTTGATCAAAGCCTGCAGATTAATCTTGCCTCCAATGAACTTCGTGATGGGTTTTACAACCAGGCATCATGGGATGAATTGGCTGATGCAATACCACCCTTGGTACTCGAATACATCGAAGCCAAAGGTCTTTATAGAAATAAATAATGGATATTCCAAAATTACAACGCGTGATCATTGATGCTCTTGAAGATGTCAAGGCAGAAGACATTCGTGTTTTTGATACAACCAAGATCAGCGATTTATTTGATCGTGTGATCATCGCAACTGGTAACAGCAACCGTCAAACAAAATCTTTAGCGATGTCCGTCAAGGAATCTGTCAAAGAAAAAGGTGGTGATGTTATTTCTGTTGAAGGCATGGAAACTGGTGAATGGGTCTTGGTCGATTGTGGCGACATCATCGTTCACATCTTGCAACCGATGCTGCGCTCTTACTACCAACTCGAAGGCATTTGGGGTGATAAACCTGTGCGCGTCAAATTGGGTAGCAAGGCTAACAAGTCAAAACGTTTCGCCAGCGAACCTGAGGATGATGAGGACGACTAAACCTCAGGTTTAAGACTCCTTTTTCAATCATGAAACTTTGGGTCATTGCAGTGGGTCACAAGATGCCTGCATGGGCTGAAACTGCAACCCAAGATTATCTGAAACGCATGCCAGCAGATTGCGCGATTCAGATCAAAGAACTCAAGCCAGACATCAGCCCCGCCAAAGAAGCAATCAAAATACGTGAAGCCCTGCCTAAGGGTGTTCACATCATTGCTTTGGATGAACGAGGCAAAGATCTTTCTACTCAAGACCTAGCAAATCAACTCAGTGCCTGGCGCCAAGATGGTAAAGATATTGCGTTATTGATTGGTGGTGCAGACGGTTTAGATGCGGAGCTTAAAAAAGAAGCCGTATCAATGATTCGCCTATCCAGCATGACCCTTCCGCATGCCATGGCCAGAGTTTTATTGGTCGAACAACTTTACCGCGCCTGGACCATCTTGCAAGGCCACCCCTATCATCGCGTTTAAGAGCGCCTCATTAAAAAGTAAGTGTGATGCACTCATTGATTTACCTCGCCTCTCAAAGCCCTCGCCGTCAAGAACTTCTCACGCAAATAGGCGTTAAGTTTGAATTGCTCCTGGCAGACCCAAGCGAAGATGCCGAATCACTAGAGACTCAATTGCCCAATGAACCAGCATTGGTTTATGTGAAGCGCGTCACTTTGGCAAAGCTAGCAGCTGCCAAACAACGACTTCATGCCAGAGGATTAGATTTAGCACCCATCTTGTGCGCCGATACCACTGTCGCACTCATGCTTGAAGAAGGCAATCAAGGTCATCAAAATAACTCTAGCAAAGAAGTCATTTTAGGTAAGCCCACCGACCACCAAGATGCCAAAAGAATCTTGCAAATTTTGAGCGGCAAAACTCATCAAGTTCACACAGCAGTGGCTGTGTTGGGCAACCCTCACATCAATAACGATCAACCAAAGCTTCTTGTTTCAAGCTCACAAGTGACATTTAAGTCACTCACAGATGAAGAGATCAACGCTTACATATTGACCAATGAGCCCATGGGCAAAGCGGGTGCTTATGGCATACAAGGGATTGGTGGTTGCTTGATCAGCAACATCTCAGGCAGTTATAGCGGCATCATGGGCTTGCCTCTTTTTGAGACCTCCCAACTTTTAAATGAAACTGGTGTACAGTTTTCTCTCAAGCCTTAAAACTGTCTCAAATATTGATAAATTCGAATCATGACTGAAGAAATCCTCGTTAACATCACCCCACAAGAAACCCGAGTAGCCATCATCGCTCAGGGAGTGGTGCAAGAACTTCATATTGAAAGAAGCCAAAGTCGAGGCATTGTTGGTAACGTCTACTTGGGCAAAGTAACGCGCGTACTACCAGGCATGCAATCTGCATTTGTGGATATTGGTTTAGATAAGGCGGCATTTCTTCACGTGGCTGATTTATGGATGCCAAAAAACTCCAAGCCGGATAACACCCCGATTGAAAAACTGGTGTTCGATGGGCAAACTATTTTGGTTCAAGTTCTAAAAGATCCACTGGGCACCAAAGGGGCTCGCTTGAGCACGCACATCAGCATTGCTGGTCGCAATTTGGTTTTCTTGCCCCAAGAAGACAATGGCCAACAAGTGGCCATCTCTCAAAAAATTGAAAACCTTGAAGACCGTGATGCTTTAAAGAAAAGATTTCAAGGTTTACTGTCTGGATACCAAAACGAGTCCGGTAGTTATATCTTGAGAACCAGCGCCGAAGATGCAGATGATCAAGAGTTATCAAATGACTTGAGGTACCTGAGCGCCACTTGGAAAAAGATTCAAGATGGTAGTAAGCAAATACCTGCACCATGCTTACTTCATCAAGACTTAAGTCTTGCAGAGCGAGTATTAAGAGATTTAGCGTCGGATGCTATTGGACAAATACGCATTGATTCTGCAGAGAACTTTGAAAAACTCAAGACCTTTGCCAAAGACTTCATGCCCAATCAAGAATCCAAGTTGATTCTTTATCGTGGCGAACGCCCTCTATTTGATCTGTACGATACAGAATCAGAAATCAATCGCGCCCTGGGTCGTCGTGTTGACCTTAAATCAGGCGGCTACTTGATGATTGATCAAACAGAATCAATGACCACCATTGATGTCAACACTGGCAGTTATGTGGGTGCCAGAACATTTGATGACACCATTTACAAAACAAATTTAGAGGCCGCTCAAACCATTGCGCGCCAATTGCGCTTACGCAATCTTGGTGGAATCATCATCATTGATTTTATCGACATGCACAGCAAAGAACATCAAGATGCAGTGCTAGAAGAACTCAATAAAAATTTAGCCAGAGACAAAATCAGAACTTCTGCCAATCCCTTTTCTTCACTGGGCTTGGTAGAAATGACTCGCAAGAGAACTCGAGAGTCATTGGCACACCTCTTGTGCGAACCTTGTGAAGTTTGTCAGGGCAAAGGTCAAGTTAAAACTGCCCAAAGTATTTGCTATGAGATTTTGCGCGAAGTATTGCGTGAGCATCGCCAGTTCAATCCGAAGGAATTCAGAATCATTGCCAGCGCGGATGTGATTGATCGCTTCCTAGAAGAAGAAAGCACGCACCTTGCACAGCTAATTGAATTCATCGGCAAACCGATTCGCCTTCAGGCTGAATCAAGCTTTAACCAAGAGCAATACGATATCGTCTTAAGTTAACGACACTGTCTTAGTAAATCCTTAAGCGTGCGAGAACTGTAAGCGGTGCAAACTGGCATACAGGCCATTTTGAGCGATTAGCTCAGCGTGCGAGCCATTCTCAACGATTCTTCCATGATCCAACACCACAATGCGATCAGCATTTTCTATGGTCGATAGACGGTGGGCAATGACCAAGGTGGTTTTACCTTCCATGAGTTTCTCAAGGGCCTCTTGAACCTGGCGCTCTGACTCAGAATCCAAAGCAGAAGTGGCTTCATCCAAAATCAAAATGGGTGCGTCTTTATAAATGGCTCTGGCAATTGCCAAACGCTGTCTCTGACCACCAGATAATCGATTACCGTTATCACCAACTTGAGCGTCAATGCCTTCAGGCAACTCTTTGATCAACTCAGTCAAGTTGGCGGCTTGAAGGGCTTCATGAACCCTGCCACGATCAATTTCTTCAGAACTTGCGGCACCATAAGCCACGTTCGCAGCAATGGTGTCATTGAATAAAACCACGTCCTGGCTCACAAAAGCCATTTGACGGCGCAGATCTTTCAAATCAATGTCCTGAATATTTAATCCGTCCAAATGAATCGCACCACTGGTTGGATTAAAAAAGCGTGGCAATAAATTCACCAAAGTGGATTTGCCGCTGCCAGATGGTCCTACAAAAGCAACCACCTCGCCTGCTGGAATCTTTAAATCAATCTCTTTTAAAACTTCTTTGACGCCATGCTCATTTTCAGAGCCCAAAGCCATTACTCCAGAGTAGCCAAAGCCTACTTTTTTGAACTCAAGCTCACCACGGGCTTTGGCTAACTTAACTGCATCATCTCTGCGCACTGAATCTTCTTCAATCGGCTGATCCATTAATTTAAAAATCATGTCTGCCGCAGCAATGCCTCGCTGCAAAGGTTGATTGATATCAGCCAAATGCTTCAAAGGAGAAATGATCAAAATCAAAGCTGTGACAAAAGCCACAAAACCACCCACAGTCACTTCTGCCATGGATGATTGGAATAAGGCCACCAACAACACTCCAGACAAAGCAATCGAGGCCACAAATTGAGTCATGGGCTGATTCAGACCACCTGCTACAGCAATCTTCATCGAATAACGTCTGAGCTTATTAGCAATCAAAGCGAAGCGCTGTTTTTCATAGGCCTGGCCGCCGTGCAACTTCACAACCTTATAGCCGCCAACGCTCTCCTCAACAACATAGGAGAGTTCATTGGTCATATCTTGACTGACCTTGTGCAATTTACGCAGACGCGTATTGATCAACTTCACCATAAAACCAATGATTGGGAAGATGATCAAAATTAAAAGTGTTAGACGCCAGTTGAGATAGAACAAATAAGCCATCAGACCAATAACCGTCAAACTGTCTCTGACCAAGTTCATCGCAATGCTGGTGATCACTTGAAGAACTGCATTGACCTCGAACACCACGGCATTGATCAGAGATGCTGATGAGCGATTTTGGAATAAATCAGCGGGAGCTTGTAACAAGCGATTGAACATTTGTTCACGTAATTTGAACAAAACAGAATTGGTGATGTGGCTCAAGGCGTAATTGGAGCCAAATTGAGCAAAACCTCGGATAAATGCCAAACCAACTAAAAAGGCTGGCACATGCCACAACTTATCATCCAACTTACCGCTGAAGCCACGATCCAATAAAGGCTTTAGAAGCGCTGGAATGGCCGTTTCAGTGGCAGCAACAATCGCCAAACCCAGCAATGCCAAAACAACAGCCACCTTATGAGGCAAGGCATACTTTAAAATGCGGGTTAGCGCAGTTTGCGTCTTAATTTCAATGCTATTTGAATCCATAACCTCAATCGTAACCTACACCGGTGCTAACATCGCTCTATGAGCCTATCAGTCATCTTAATTACTAAAAATGAAGAAGCCAACCTCAAGGACTGCCTTGAGAGTGTTTCTTTTGCAGATGAGATTATCGTTGTAGACAGTCAAAGTAGCGATAAAACTCAAGAAATTGCTCGATCTTTCGGTGCAAAGCTTGAAATCACCTCAGATTGGCCTGGATTTGGTCCACAAAAGAATCGTGCCCTCAATTTGGCCACGCAAGATTGGGTTTTATCGATCGATGCTGATGAAAGGGTCACACCTGAACTAAAACAAGAAATTTTGACCGCTATAGCATCACCCAATGCCGCAGATTGTTATGCCATTCCCCGCTCTTCTTGGTACTGTGGCCGCTTCATGAAGCACTCAGGATGGTACCCAGATTACGTTGATCGCTTATTCAAACGAGGCAGTGCAAAATTTTCTGATCACTTGGTGCATGAACGTTTGCTTCCCACTGGATCGAGTGGAAAACTAAATAATCACTTTTTACATTACAGCTATAGAGACTTTTCTCAAGTGTTAAAGAAAGTTGATGTCTATTCAAGTGCAGCAGCACAACAAGCATTCAAGCAAGGTAAAAAAGGTGGGCTTGGAGAGGCTTTGATCCATGGATTTTGGGCTTTTTTCAGAACCTATGTTTTAAGACGTGGTTTTTTAGACGGAAAACATGGCTTGGCACTGGCAATCTCAAACGCAGCAACGTCTTATTACAAGTATCTTAAATTGTGGCAACTACAGAATAAAAAAGATATCTATTAAAAGGTTGACGTGTCAGACAAAGCATTACAAATTATTCAAATTGTCAGAAACTGGGGCCCTGTTGGCGGCATGGAATCATATGTCTGGCACCTCAGCCATGAACTAGCCAAAAAGAATTGTCTCGTCACCGTTATTTGCGAACAATCTTGTTATGCGCCAGATCACTCAAACATCAAGATCATTGAAATAGGTCAGCTCAAACAAAAACCAAGATGGCTGATGTACAGACGATTTGCCAAAAAAGTAGATGACGTTATTCAAGAACTGGGTGTGCAAAACTTTGTGATTCACAGTCACGAAAGAAGTATCTCTCACGACATCACCACTTTTCACTCCATGCCATTTGCAACAGTCAAAGACAAGGGCTGGTGGAAAAGATTATCGATCAGGGCTTGGTCTTACTTAAGAATGGAAGCACAAGAATTAGGCATTGATGTAACTACTGGGCGGACAAAAGATTTAAAAATCATTCCCGTATCAAGCGTCATTGCAACAGCGATTCAAAAATACTACCCCCAAGCTCAATCCAACATTCAAACGCCCATTACCCCAGGCGTTTCACAAACCCCAAAGAGGCTGAGCAAGCAAGTTCCCCATGATGGAGGAACGATTGGTTTCATTGGTAAAGAATGGGCCAGAAAAGGCTTTGAGCAATTCATGAGGATTGCTCGGCAATTACAGGCTTCACGCCCAAATCTCAAACTTTTGGTACTTGGCCCTGAAAAAGAGCAGGTGATGCATTTGTGCGCCAACTATCCTGGAGAGATTTTATTTTTAGGTTGGCAAGCCAGCGCTAATTATTATCAAGAGTTAGATCTGCTGATTCATCCAGCGTCCAGTGAAGCATATGGCATGGTGATCAGCGAAGCGATGGCATCAAGCGTGCCAGTATTGGTCTCAAGCGCTTGCGGAGCCGCGAGTGATGTCAGCTCTCAACATGGCAGCGTACTAGATTTAAAAAACTCTCTTGATGATTGGGTGGCTCAAGCAAACCATTGGCTTGATCATGCCAGTAAAGTACCAGGATATGAACGCCCTTGGTCTCAAGTGGCCAATGAATATTTAACTCAATATGAATTAATTACTAAAAATAAATAGGTCTACTTGATCAGATGTAACTCATCAAGCGTACCTCATCAAGCGTACTTAACTTCGACCATTCCTTGGCCACCTGACTTATTCAAAGCCACGCTCAAGTTTCTGATACTTTCATCATCAGGATAAATCTTCCAAGTATCAGGGAACTGAACCAAGCAGGCAGTTCCATTTGAAATAACATCCGCCGTCATCATCAAACCTTGTTGATTTTTACCTGCAAAGGCACTGACTTGCTGCTTGAATCCAGAAAGATCAATGCCCTGCTGAAGCTGTACATGCAAACTTCTGGCAAACTTTAATCTTGCTGTGGTCACATCCATGATTGATTCGGCAACAACCCTCATGCCCCCTGAAAATTTATCAGGCGTGACACTGACCTTGGCGATGATCAATTCATCTTCTTTCAACCAATGTCTATTGGGTTCAAATAGTTCGCTATATATAGTCATCTCTATTTGAGCTGAACCATCATCAATCGTTGCAATCATCAACTTGCCGCGTGGACCCATCATGCTTCTGGTGGAAGTCATGATGCCTGCAATCAAACGATCCTTACCTTCGGTCAATTGATTTAACTTGGTTCTCACAAAATGACTGACCTCTTCACGATAAGCATCAAACAAATGGCCAGTTAAATACAAACCTAAGGCAGCTTTTTCTTCTTGCAAGCGACGCTTCTCAAACCAAGCATCTTCATTGATCAACTCTGGCTTATGCTCATCTGAAGAACCCGCCATGTCAAATAAGCTCACTTGCTGGGCAGAGGCATCTGCTTGATCAGCAGCTTCCATCGCTCTTGGCAAAGAAGCCAAGAGTGTTGCCCGAGAGTCAAAACCGCCATACAAAGAATCAAAAGCGCCCGCACGAATCAAGGCTTCCATCGTGCGACGGTTGACCACGCGACGATCTAATCTAGAGCAGAAATCAAACAGGTCTTTGAAGGGACCCTCGGCTCTTGCATGAATAATTTGCTCAATCGCACCCTCTCCAGAACCTCTGATAGCGCCCAAGCCATAACGAATCATGGTGGCTGCCTGTTCTTTATTTTGAGGATCTTCACGCAATGGCATGAAGCGATAAACACTGGTGTTCACATCTGGAGGAAGTATTTTGATCTTATTGGCCAATGCATCTTCGTAAAGTATTTTTACTTTATCGGTGTCATCCATGGCCAATGACATGTTGGCCGCAATAAATTCAGCTGGGTAGTGCGCCTTCAGCCAAGCCGTGTGATAAGCCAACAAAGCATAGGCTGCGGCATGTGATTTATTGAAACCGTAGCCTGCAAACTTTTCCATCAAGTCAAAAGTTTCATCAGCCTTATCAGCCTTGAGTCCACTCTTACCAGCACCATCTCTGAACAATTGACGATGCTCAGCCATCTCTTCAGGCTTTTTCTTACCCATGGCACGACGCAATAAGTCAGCGCCACCCAGTGAGTAACCACCAATGATCTGCGCCATCTGCATCACCTGTTCCTGATAGACCATGATGCCGTAGGTTTCTCTTAGAACCGGTTCAACACGTGGATCTGGGTAATGCACTTGTTCTTTGCCGTGTTTACGCGCAATGAACGATGGGATCAAATCCATCGGACCCGGACGATACAAAGCCACCAAGGCAATGATGTCCTCAAAGCGGTCAGGCTTTGCCTCACGCAACATGCCTTGCATGCCACGACTTTCTAATTGGAACACCGCGACTGTATTGGCATTTTTTAAAATTTCAAATGCAGCAGGATCATCGAGTGGCACTTGACCAACGCGCCAATCTTTCTTTTCTGGGTATAGCTGATGAATATATCTTTCAGCCCAATCTAAGATCGTGAGAGTTGTGAGTCCCAAGAAGTCAAACTTGACCAAGCCGACCGCTTCAACATCATCCTTGTCAAACTGGCTGACCACCCCAGAATCTGAACCTTCTTTACCATCTTTACTACCTTGGGTATACAAAGGACAAAAATCTGTGAGCTTGCCTGGAGCAATCAATACGCCACCAGCATGCATGCCAACGTTTCGGGTCATGCCCTCTAACTGTTGAGCCAAACCCAACAATTGTTTAACTTCTTCCTCGCGAGACTCGCGCTCAGCCAAAAGCTTTTCTTCTTTCTTGGCTTGCTCAATCGTGACTTGCTGACCGGGCTTATTAGGAATCAGTTTAGAAATGCCATCCACAAATCCGTATGGCTGCTCAAGCACACGTCCCACATCTCGAATCGCCGCACGCGCTGCCATCGTGCCAAATGTGGCAATTTGACTGACCGCATCTTTGCCGTATTTTTCTTTTACATAGGCAATCACGCGGTCGCGACCGTGCTGACAGAAATCAATATCAAAGTCAGGCATGGAGACGCGCTCAGGATTTAAGAATCGCTCAAAGAGCAAGTTATATCTCAATGGATCTAGATCCGTAATGCCCAAAGAGTAAGCAACCAATGAACCAGCACCAGAACCTCGACCAGGACCGACTGGCACACCATTATTTTTGGCCCAGTTAATAAAATCAGCCACAATCAAAAAGTAACCCGGGAAACCCATTTGAGAAATGGTTCTTGCCTCAAACTTTAAGCGCACCTCATAACTGGGTCGCTGCTTTTCTCTTTCAGCCTCATCAGGATACAAATGCAATAAATGTTTGGATAAGCCTTCCATGGCTTTTTCCATCAAATAATCATCCAATGTCATACCTTTAGGCACTGGAAAATCTGGCAACTGAGGCTTACCCAAAGTCAACGATAAATTACAACGCTTGGCAATTTCTACACTGTTAGTGATCGCCGCTGGCAAATCAGCAAAAAGTGTTTGCATCTCTGTTTGAGTTTTAAAGTACTGCTCAGGCGTGAATTTTTTTGCACGCTTAGGATTACCGAGCACTTCTCCTTCAGCAATACACACTCGTGCCTCATGAGCTCTGAAGTCAGAGGGCTTCATGAACTGTATTGAATGCGTTGCCACCACCGGTAATTGAAGTTCATTGGCCAAATGAACGGCTTCATGAAGATGAGCCTCATCCTGAGGATGACCGGCACGCTGAACCTCAATATAAAAAGAATCTTTAAAGTAATTTGCCCACTTTTTGGCACAGACCAAAGCTTCAGCATGCTGACCTGCCAACAAATGCTGTCCAACATCACCCAATCTTGCACCGGATAATGCAATCAAACCTTCGGCATGCTGCTTGAACCAAGTTTCATCAATTTCAGATCTGCCTTTGAATTGATTGGTCAGCGATGCTTTGGTTAATAGCTCGCATAGATTCAAATAACCCTGATGATTTTTTACCAACAACTGCAATCTGAATGGTTTATCTCTATCTTCAGCATTGGTGATCCAAACATCACTACCAATAATAGGTTTAATACCTTCTTTGCGTGCAGCTTGATAGAATTTAACCAAACCAAACACATTGCTCAAATCGGTCAGAGCCAATGCCCCCATTTGATCTTTAACCACGGCAGTAATGGCATCATCTATGCGCACAGCCCCATCCACAATCGAATATTCGGAGTGAAGACGCAAATGAACAAAGTTGGTATTTAAAGACATGAGATGATTTTAGCTATGTTCAAGACTGAATACCGCGGTCGCTTCGCACCCTCACCCACAGGAGCTCTCCACGCCGGGTCGCTCGCAACTGCCCTAGGCAGTTGGCTCGACGCCCGAGCACATCAAGGAAAGTGGCTTTTACGGATCGAGGACCTTGATTTACCAAGGTGCGTTCCAGGCGCCGACAAAATCATCATTCAACAACTGCACAATTGCGGTTTACATTGGGATGAAGAGATTGAATACCAATCAAAACGAAGCCATTTCTACGAATCAGCATTGAATCAATTGTTGCAAGAAAAAAAGACTTACGGTTGTCGATGCACGCGCAAACAAATCGAAGATCAATTACTGCGTTTGGGCAAAAAGAAAGATCGTCATGGTGAATTGGTCTACCCAGGAAGCTGCCGAAATTTAAAAGATGTCACTGAACCATGCGCTTGGCGTTTATTGGTCACAGACCCTGAGATTGAATCATCCGTGGGTGATTTTGTCTTAAGGCGCTCAGACAGAGTGTTCACCTATCAGCTGGCTGTTGTCGTGGATGACTACTTACAAGGAATCACACACATCGTCAGAGGTGAGGATTTATTGGACAACACCGCAAGACAAATTTATTTACAAAAACAACTGAACTACCCTCAACCTCATTATCTTCACCTGCCTTTGGTGCGAGATGGCAACAATGAAAAGCTCAGCAAACAAACCAATGCAACTGCGATTGCTTGCAATACCCCTGGTGAAGCATTAGAAGCTCTTCAGGCCGCCGCAAAGCATTTGGGATTAGATGAGCCTGAACTTTTTAAAAATAGGGCTAACAGCACTCAAGCCAGTGAATCAACAATCAGTGAATCAACAATCAATGAATCAACGATCACACAGTGGTTAGAAACCGCTGTTGAGCATTACCGAAAAACCCGTTTGTCAATTTAAATGTGGCTTTAACTGCAGCTTTAACCACAGCTTTAACTGCAGCTTATTTTTTAAAGCCGCCCAATAGAGCAGCTCTTGGCTTGCCGCCAGGCTGAATAGATGGCTTACTAGCTACCTGAGCAGAAGCTTGAGCTCCTGCCTGAGCACTTGGTTCAGCTTGACCAAGTGTTGATTGTTTTTCTTCTTTTGCAGCGGATGCTTGATAAGGCATATAGAAGAATGGATCTCCAGCCGGACCACTAGCAGGATCCGGCACTGGTAAACGCAAAAGCTTGCGGTTCATTAACTTCTCAATATCAGCCAACAGTCTTTCTTCAGAAGCATCGACCAATGCAATCGCATCACCCTGCGCACCTGCACGACCAGTACGACCGATGCGATGCACATAATCCTCAGCATTGAATGGCAACTCATGATTGATCACGCAAGGCATGTCTGCAATATCAAGGCCTCGTGCTGCCACATCAGTGGCCACCAAAACATCCATCGTGCCTTTTTTGAAAGACTCTAAGATTTGCATGCGTTCAATCTGACTCTTGTCTCCATGAATCGCACCAGCTTTGATACCGCTGCGCTCTAAGGCACTGGCCAATTTACCGCAACCAATGCGGCTATTAGTAAACACGATGGCTTGACGAGTCAAACCTTGCTGAATACGCGCTTTTAAAACTTTGATGACCGCATCTTTCTTTTGCTCAGACGGCACCATGTGTATCACTTGGCGCACAGTATCTGCAGCAGCGTTTTGTCTAGCAACCTCAATGGTCACTGGATCACGCAAATAGCTTTGCGCTAATTTTTTAATCTCTGGTGAAAAAGTGGCAGAGAACAAAAGTGTCTGACGTTTTGCAGGGATCAAGCCAATGATGCGTTGAAGGTCTGGCAAGAAGCCCATATCCAACATGCGATCCGCTTCATCCAAAATCAAAAATTGCACTTGAGATAAATTCGCAGTTTTTTGACCAATGTGATCCAGCAAGCGACCTGGTGTTGCAATCAATAGCTCAACACCCGAGCGCAATAAACTTGTTTGAGCAGACATATCAACACCACCAAACACCACAGCCGTTCTGATATCGGTGTACTTGGCGTACTTGAATGCGTTATCAGCCACCTGATCTGCCAACTCACGGGTTGGAGTTAAAACCAAAGCACGTATAGGATGTCTGGCAGGAGATGCACTGCTGCTCGCTAAAGGCAAAATGTTTTGCAAAATCGGCAAAACAAATGCGGCAGTTTTGCCGGTACCAGTTTGCGCAGCACCCATCACATCTTGACCCTTCAAGACATGCGGCATCGCTTGCGCTTGAATCGGTGTGGGCGTTGTATAGCCCTGCTCTAAAACAGCGCGCAGGATGGGTTCGGAAAATCCGAAATCTGTAAAACTTGGGGGGGTATTGGTTTGTTCTGTACTCACAGGGCTCTATTATGAGGCCTGTGAGTATTTAGCATTGATTTATTGCTTAAAGAGCTGCGATACCAGCTTTGGCAATTTCAGCGTCTTCATTTGATTTAACACCTGAAACACCAATAGCACCAATCGTTTGGCCGTCGACCACGATGTTCACACCACCCTCAAGAGTTCCCTGAAGAACAGCTGTGGCATTTAAAAATGAGTAACGTCCGCCATTGATCACGTCTTCATAGATTTTGCTTTCACGGCGCCCTAAGGCTGATGCACGGCCTTTTTCTTGAGCAATATAGGTCGACACAGGCGGGCAATTATCACGACGTGTAAAGCCCAATAAATGGCCGCCATCATCAACCACTGCAATCGATACTGCCCAGTTGTTTTTCTCAGCATGAGCATTGGCTGCGGCCAATATTTTTTGCACATCTAATTGATTTAAATAAGCTTTTTGACCTGGCATGCTGTTCTCCTATGAAGATTTATGTTTTTTAAGACTTTGTACGATACCTTAAATTGGTCTTTTCGTCCGCCAATAGCGGTCGCATTTAGCCAAGAAGCCAATAAGAACATGATCAAACCAAGCTCAATTGATCTCAATCAATAGTTAATATTAATATATAATGTAAATAATTAATTAATCAATTGGTGAACTTGATGGATGCAAAAGAAAAACTGTCAATAAATGAGAGCATGCAATTTGACATTGCTGCCATGAGAGATAACGCAGATAAAGCCTGTCGCATGATGAAAACATTGGCCAATCGTGACCGCTTGATGTTGTTATGCCAATTAAGCCAAGGCGAAAAGCGCGTTGGAGAGTTAGAAGAGGTCACCAATATTCAACAACCCACTTTGTCGCAACAATTGGCCGTGCTTCGTGACGAAGGCGTTGTATCAACTCGCCGTGATGGCAAACATATTTATTACAAGATTTCGAGCCCCATCGCTATATCTGTGATGGAAATGTTGTACGCCAGCTACTGTGGCAAATAAGGAGAAGTCTATGCAATGCAATGTCGGCGGAATTGACCGCACTTTACGTATCGCAATTGGCGCACTCTTGGTTGTTTTGGCAATCATTGGTGTGATTGGTAACTGGGGATGGATTGGTTTATTGCCGATCGCAACGGGTGTGTTTCGTTTTTGCCCAGCCTACCCATTATTGGGCATCAAAACTTGTAAGAATGATTGATTCTTATTTGTTGATTTAAAGTTCTGTGCGGTTGGTGATCAACCCAAAAAGTTCATCACCAATCCGTACAACACCAAACCAAATGTTCCCACCAGCAATGCTGGAATCATGCGCTCACCTGGCTTTGAATACATGATGATGAGCGCCACAATGCTCACCCCCAAACGAACAGAAATCGGCACCGTGGCAAGCAAGCCCACCGGCAACAAAATGATGCGAACTGTTAAAGCTGCCACCATCGCATAAGTGACTGCTGACAACCATTTAAATAATTCGCTGTCTTGGTTTATTTTTCCAGAAAAATAAACGCCGAAGCCCCGCCAAAAATAAGTTCCCACACAAGCAGCAATCAAAGCAGCCCACATACCGGCATCATTGAACATGGTGCTTAGTTCTGATGACTCAAGCATGTTGTCTATTCCTAAAATATTTATCAACCATGTAAGCAATCGTGCCGCCAAACAGTCCTGCGATCAATAAAGAGTAATCAGGGAACCAAAGATAAGAGAGCAAACCAAGCGGTGCGCCCAATAAGATCGCAATTCGATTCCCTCTTGGCTTAACTTCAGTGAAAGTTAATAAGAAAAAGAGTGGGTTGATAAACACCAAACCCAAATTGATATAACTTGGCACTTGTCCCGCCACCATGTAACCCAAGACTGTCGCTGGCGTTGATACAGCCCAACATACAAAAGCAAATCCCGTGAAATAAGAAAGACGATCCTCAGGTTTCATTTTTGGAAAATCTCTCATGGACACAGCCCATGCTGTCATCGCCACAAAATGAACCACCAAATAATAGAAAGAACTGCGTTGCTTTTCCGGGAACTGTGGAAAGAGTGTTAAACACATCGTGAAGAATCGTGTGGCCGTGAGCGTGACAGCGATCGCAATCGTGACACCCGAGGCACTCAAGACGAGCATCTCAACAAGCACCACCTGACCAGGCAATGCGAACATGAAGAAACTCGTGGCACTGGTTAGCCAAATATCTAAACCATTGGCCTGCCCCATCGCCCCAAAACCTAACATGCCTGCAAACAAAATAGCCGCAGGAGCACCAAATGCGTCTTTGACGCCCTTTAAAACAATGTCTCTATTCAAACTCATGGGATGCAGTTTATTGGTTTTTTTATTTTTAGTTATTTGATCTATTTAGATACTTTACTTGTCTGCATCAAAGCCCACTCAATGTGCTCTTTCAGCATGTCACTGGCATTGGGTAAGACTTGCTTTAAACCACCAATGATTTTTTCTCTGACACCGTCATCAAGAGTCTCTGATCTGAGGGCATTGCCCATGCCCACGGCAAGATTACGCCGCCAAGCTTCATACCCAATTCTGCGGATTGGACTGCCTTCGTGCTTAGACAAAAAGTCCTCTTCTGACCATGACCATAAATTCAATAAGTCAGCATGCTCCAAACCATGCCTTGGTAAAAAATCAGGCACTGAACTTAGTTGAGCAAATTTGTTCCAAGGACAAACCAACTGACAATCATCGCAACCATAGACTCGGTTGCCCATCAAGGGCCTGAGTTCTTCAGGAATAGATCCTTGATGCTCAATCGTTAAATATGAAATGCAACGACGTGCATCTAATTGGTAAGGCGCTGTGATGGCTTGAGTTGGACAAATATTGATACAAGCAGAACATTCGCCACAATGACTGGTGATTGGTTCATCAACCGGGAACGGCACATCCACCAGGATTTCACCCAAGAAAAACATCGACCCTGCTTCACGATTGAGTAATAAGGTGTGCTTGCCTCGCCAACCCAAACCCGACTTATTCGCCATCTCAACTTCCATGACTGGGCCAGAGTCAACAAATACCCGATAACCAAAAGGACCTATTTTTTTCTCAATCACATCAGCCAAAGATTGCAAGCGCTGGCGCAACACCTTGTGATAGTCACGACCTCGGGCATACATGGCCACCACCGCCTGAGAAGGCTCATCCCATCGGGCGATCTCTTTATTTCGCCAATCAACTGCTTGGCGCATTTCAGAGGTATCCGGCAAGTAATCCATCCGAACCGTCAAAACCCGAACCGTGCCCGGCTGCAATTCTTGAGGATTGAGTCGCAAATGAGCGCGCTCCCTCATATAATTCATGTCACCGTGACGCCCAGCATCCAACCACTCTTTCAATCTTGGTCCTGCCACACTCAAATCTGTGTCAGAAACTCTGATATCGCCAAATCCCAAATCGATAGCCTCGCGCCTCAACCAAGAAATATCTTGGATGAAATGATCTTTAGCGGGCTGGGCTTGAGTCACGATTTTTGCTCCATGATGAGATTGTAGGTCCCAATGACAAAAGATACTCATCTGATGATCACATCCAGAACTCTTTCTTCTGAGCAAGACACAGAGGCATTTGCTTTAAAGCTTGCTCAACAGATTAAAAAGCTTTTTCAAGAAAAAAATAATCACTTAGATAAAGCCCTGCACTTTTCTTTGGTGGGCGATCTGGGTGTTGGCAAAACCACCCTGACAAGGTACATCCTTCGCTCATTAGGACACATGGGCAAAGTCAAAAGCCCTACCTACGGTTTGTGCGAACCCTACCAAGTGAATCTCAATCTAAAAAACAACACAAATGAAATAGCCGAAACAAACCTGCCCTTTCATCACTTTGATTTGTACCGCATGAGTTATGCCAAAGAATGGATGGATGCCGGATTCAGAGATGTGTTCAGCGAACCAGGCATTTGTATGGTTGAGTGGCCAGAAAAAGCAGAAGGTACATTGCCTCAAGCCGATTGGATCATCTCCTTAACCACCAATGATGATGACACTCGATCACTCACGATCACCAGTCAAACAGATATTGGCGATGAGCTGATCAAAGGGTTTTAAGAAACATGAAATTCATTGGCGGCAATCGAGCAAATAGATTGAAACGACGCGAGCTTCTCAAAAGAATTGCTCAAGCCAGCGCGCTCATTTTTTTAGGTCCCAGTCAAATTGCTTGGGGCGCAAAACTGATGGCGGTTCGTATCTGGCCTGCAGAAGACTACACACGTGTGACCTTGGAGTCCGACCAAGTGCTCAAGGTAAACCATCAACTCTTGACCAACCCCCATCGTTTGGTTGTAGACGTTGAAGGACTCGAACTCAACAACACCATCAAAGAATTGGTGGCAAAAGTTAATAGCAATGATCCATACATTGCTCAAGTTCGTGTTGGTCAATTTCAGCCAAAAGTTGTGCGCTTGGTGTTCGATCTCAAAGAAAGTATTCAGCCCCAATTATTTACTTTGGACCCAGTGGGCAGCTATCAAAATCGCTTGGTGTTTGATTTATACCCAACGGTTGCGAATGATCCCTTGATGGAATTGGTGCGCCAAAGTGCAAAAAAAGAAGCGGCTTTGGATGCTGATGATCCGATTGCTGCAATTGCTCGAAGAGAGGCGCAAAAAGCAGAAGCTAATAAATCTAATAAACCCAATGAAATCGCCAAATCGGATAACAAGTCAGATAGCAAATCAGGAAAATCAAGTCATCGCAGACTTTTGACCATTGCAATTGACCCTGGGCATGGTGGCGAAGATCCTGGCGCCATTGGTAAGAGAGGCTCCCGAGAAAAAGACATTGTTCTGTCCATTTCACGCAGACTGAAGCAAAAAATTGAAGCTGAGCCTGATATGCGTTCCTACTTAACCCGCGATGGTGATTACTTCGTACCACTGCATGTGCGGGTCAATAAAGCGCGACGTGTTCAGGCTGATCTATTTGTATCGATTCATGCAGACGCTTTTGTCAAACCTCATGCACGAGGCGCATCAGTGTTTGCTCTTTCACAACAAGGAGCAACCAGTACTGCAGCCAGATGGTTGGCCAACAAGGAAAACAGTGCTGACTTGATTGGTGGCCTGAATATCAAAACTCAAGACAAGCAAGTTGCACAATTACTGCTTGATATGTCAACAACTGCTCAAATCAAAGACAGCCTAAAGTTAGGCGATGCTGTTCTAAAACAAATTGGTGGCTTTGCAAAACTACATAAACCACAAGTTGAGCAAGCCAGCTTTGCGGTTCTCAAGGCACCTGATGTCCCATCGATTTTGATTGAGACTGCATTCATCAGCAACCCTGAAGAAGAGGCTCGCTTAAATGATCATGAGTACCAAGAACAGATTGCCCAAGCCATTCTGAGAGGCATTCGCAGCTACTTTGCTAAGAACCCACCCGTGGCCAAAAGTAGGCAAATCTAGCTCTAATTTAAAAAGTCCGCTATAATCTTTTTTTTTGCAAGATTGGGTCGGTAGCTCAGTCGGTAGAGCAGCGGACTTTTAATCCGTTGGTCGCGAGTTCGAATCTCGCCCGACCCACCAGAATACAAAAAGCCTCATCATTTTGATGGGGCTTTTTCATTACTGATA
>Ga0209550_10001884_pt1 | contig 20223 bp, 28 predicted proteins | sample LauGreSuBDMM15SN_2_FD_187567 | JGI IMG/M metagenome (GOLD analysis project Ga0209550, IMG submission 187567) | Freshwater lake microbial communities from Lake Michigan, USA - Su13.BD.MM15.SN (SPAdes) (version 5) | ecosystem: Environmental > Aquatic > Freshwater > Lake | place: Lake Michigan... | reverse complement strand
CAATTAAATTTCTCCGAGTTAGAGCCGAGGATGGCATTTATTATATTATTTTAACATCTCTAATAGTTTATTGCAACTAAAAAAGTTTTCTTTTAGTATGTCTACTTGTTTATTTAGGCTAGACAGTCTGGTAGAATAATTATCCATATGCAATATAATTGCACGGCATAAGTCTGGCCGATATACAGTATATGCATCATAGCTCTCAGTCCATTTGCTAGGATACTTAAACACATCTAATGCCATTTCACTGTAGCTCAGTCTATCAGGAACCATTGGAATAGCATCTACAATAGCACCTTCGTACCAACTGATGCCTAGTGTTTCTTGCAAGTTAGCACTAAACACAAGTTTGGCTTCACCTAACAAGTTATGATACTCGTTCTTAGACAACTGTTGTTCTTGACATATAACAAATTCATATTGCGGTAAATGTTCTTTTAAGTCACGGAATATTTCAACCTGTTTCTCTGGGGCAATACGATGCGGAAACAGGATAAGATCACGCTTAGGCATACGCTTGTACATGTCTAAGGTATCTTTCATATACTCCATGGGCCAGCCTGTACGAATAATCTTGTTTTCTTCCAGCATTGACATCTTCCACTCGTCATCTGCTGTTTCACTAAATGTTTCAGCAAACAAATCGATATGGAAATCAGTGGCAAAATAATTATGGTCAATAGCATGAAAGAAACTTTCTTCAGCATGCCTTACCCACTTTGCATCACCGATTAATCGACCTAAAAAGTCTTGTGGATCATACGACCCCGCATGCCATAGTGCATGAATCTTAATAGGAATATTAAGTAATGCACTCATATACTTTAAGTTTATGATACCAGGATGCCAAGCATCAGTAAAGATAAAGTGATCGCCGGGATGAACGGCTCCGCTACAAAATAAACGGCCCATCTGCTCAACTTGACTAGCCTTGTAGATATTAGTGCCACCAAAGTTGAGAAATGCTCCAGGAGTGGTAGCACTAGGAATATCCGTAGAACCTGATATAATGTTGACATGGTGTCCTGCCTTTCGTAAGAGGTTAGGCACATGAGACTTCCATTGTCCCGTGTACCTTGTTTCGACTGCTTCTAAATCAACGAGAAAAATTCTGCTCATTGCGACGACCGTTGTTTTCCCACCGAGGCTTGCTTCCTTGATAAGGACGGCGTGGACGCTTACTGGCTAGGTAAGCAGAGTAGTTGACTGATTCTCTACGATATAAATCAGCCGGGTTGAAGTCACGCAATTCAATTCGACAGAAGTGAAGATACGCATCCAAGTCATCAAAGATCCGAACAACGTCGGGGCGATTTTCAAAGTAGGAATAATCCTTGTAATTACGAGCCATTATAGCTTCCTTATTTTAGTACTTAATAAATGAACCATTTTCTCCGTCTTCGGAGACCTCAATCCAAATCTCACGACCTGGATACTTTGCTGAAATAGTGTCAAACAAATCGCCTGACATCATCTCGCAACTCTTGTAGTCTAGTTGGAGTGTACCTTCTGCGTACAGTTTCTCCAACCAGCGTTTAAACTGAATGAACTCAATATCGCGATCATCGTGGGTAACACTGATCCACACTTTGAAGTGGAATGTGTGACGATGCGGATAGCCTAGAAAACTCACATCATACTCATCACCTGTAGCAAGTGCTGGATCTGTAAGTGCGGCTGGATATTTGTGTATACCTTCTTTGTTAAAGGTAACCCAAATCATCTTGTTTGGACGAGTGTCTTGTCTAATAATCATCGTAAGCTTTCTATTGTAATAATTTTTGCTAGCTCTTGGCCTAAGTCTTTGTCTTCGGTAATCACATGCAAACTGTTTCTATCTTCATCGTTTTTACGATCATACTTAGTTGTCTCTACAATAGTTCCGCCGCTGGCACTATAGATATTTAGACGGAAGCCGTTTGATTGAATATTTGGACCTTCTCTATTGATAGAAATTGAATCTCCATACTCGTCTGGATCTAGCCCTAGCCAGTTTCGAATTCTTTCTTTTAATGTTAATTTCATATGTCTTTCTTTTAGATATAGGCTTGTACGGGTTACTTGTTTACTACTAGTAATTCTTGGCAGTCTTTTAGGACGAACTGTATTCAATGATGTTGAATATCCACCACTCATCTTATAATCTCGTCTTTGCCATATTGATCCCAACTGGTAAACTTATCTCTACCAAGAAGGTCGTGGAGATTATGACACCATACTCCTGGATTTGTTGCTTTAAAATCTTTGTCGTCGATCTTTATTGTAGCATTATACCCCAGCTGTTGTAAATAGGGCAGTTTAACCGAAATCTGTGGAATGAACTGACGCTTCTCAACGAGACCACTTTCTAATAGTCCTTCTACTTGTGCTACATCGAGATCTAATGTACACCAAAAATCATCACCACTATCTAGACAGACATAGATCATATCTTCCCACAGGCGCCATTGTGCCGCATCGTTGACTTCTAGTTTAGGAAAACTTTGATTAGCACCAAAGTAAATGTGTTGACATTTATGTTCTCGAGCAAGTTCCATAATAATGTAGGAATCTTGAACATCTGTTACAAACAGAGTTTTCATTCCGTATGCAGGAGTCTTTTCAATTTCTACACCTGTGAAGAATGTAATGCTGTCTGCAACACCGTCAGTATAATTGCGTTTCATTGTTTTACTTTAAAGAATTTAAGGAGGTTGTAAAATCTACTTTTGTACGGATTATTGATAATTTGATCTGCCATTGACGGAAGATGGGGACATCTTCCTTGGCGCCAGTCACAATTACTAGCAACCGGTTTGTAACAGATGGCACATTTTTGTTTCACTCTTCGAAGCCTTGTTTAAGGAGTTGGTTAGTTTCAAAATTATCTTGCTTATGCTTTAGTATAGCAAGTTTATCTCTTAAGAGCAACCTTTCTTTTTTCAATTGCTCCAATTTTAAGTCTTCAAACAATCCTGTTTTTTCCAAAGTATCAACTTGTTTATCTAGAGCACGGTGTGCTTCCTCTAAGTGTTTAATTCTTTGTTCGTACATATTATTCTCCTTATTCGGCTACAAGACTATTTAGGTCATCATCGTCGGGATTGGCAAAATCAATTTCTCCTGACTTTTTACCATCTTCAAAATCAAACAAACTACCAAAAGTATTTGCAGCAGGGCCACCTTGTAGTCGAGCACCTTCTAATGATTTCAAAAACGGTCCAGCAGTTTCGATCATGTCGAATGCCTCTGCTTTAGTTTTGGTATTGAATAGTTCTTCAACAAATGTAGAAAAATATAGAATTTTGTTTGGCACCCAATCACTAAATTCAATTTCTTTCTTACCTTCAACACTTTTTGTTCGCCATTCTGGCTTAAATCTAGCACATTCGATGTCCATCAACTGTTGAGCACGTTGTACTGCTTTGATGTGACATTCTACATTATGTCCCATCATTAGAGCATAACTGAAACTATCCCAACTAGTCTTGTTTGGAATCTTGCCTAGTTTATTAAGTTTTGGAACTTGATGATAATGTTCTGGATTTAAATGATTAAACTTGACATCACCAAGTTCGGCATCGGTCTTGCGAACACCGTAATCGTAATATGCAATATCGCCTATTGTTAAACGACTTGCAAACTCACTTTCAAAAGGAAACGGAATGTCTTGACGTCCTGAAAGTGCCTTGTTATCCGGAGCCTTGTCCATAATAACACTCCATCGCTTGTTAGTATGCTGTGCGTTTGTGTATACAAGACCGTGAGCAGTAGCAATGAACGGTGACGCACAGTCAAAGCTGATTGTGAGTTCTGGATTGATGTGTTTACGCAGTTGACGCTGGATCTGTGTGAGATAGCACGACCAATCCAATTGTGCAGTACCTAAAAAGTGAATCCAGTTCTTGCCTGTGAGCATGCCTTCATCACGCATGGTCATTAGACGCTTGAGTGTGATATCCATTTTACACATATTAGCGCCACCAAATGCCCAACCTTCTGCCTCCATGCCGGCATACTTACCTTTGGGATCGCTAAACTCTACTACACCTCGATACCATTTTTCAGCAGTATCCCAGTCACCACCTTGTAATACATTAAGCCATTTAGTTTGACCTAGTCTATTTTTTAAGAAGTAATCATTATTAAACTGTGTCTTTTCTAAACAGTCTTCAAATGTCTTTAGTCCAGTCTTGGGACTGTGAATATGATCGCAAGCCCATGTTGGAACATCTAGCATCATACTCCAGTCAGCAGTAAGTTCAAGCCACTCAAGAATCTTTTTACGAGTCTTGTTAGCTTCTGGACCTTCAAAGTTTAACCAATCAAACTTAAGAACACCTTTACCAATCTGATATCCACCAGAGTCACCTAAGATCATTGTGTTAGGACGATCGCGATCCTGTATCATTGATTCTTGAGTCATTGATTTTTCAAGATCTAGTTGGGCGTGACCCGCAGAATACAAAGCATACTTGTAGGTAAAGTATCCTTGATCTGCATTTAAGAAGTTCATGCCTTCAATGCCTCGATCAAATCCTGTAGGAATACGATCGTTAGATACAAACTCTTCTAGTCGTTGTTTTGCAACATAGGTACTATAAAAACTACTAATAGCAGGTAAGTATACCGCATAGTCTTTTTGTAGTGGAGTTAAATTGACTGGTGCTTTCATATTAGGCTGCTTGTGCTGGAATAATATATTTGTAAGTTGCCAACCCGCTGTCTAGAGTGATCTGAATAGCACCTTCATTTGACAAAGACATCTTGGTGTTGTTGACATCTGCAATCTTAAGGATACTTAAGATTTGTGCAACAGGCCAAGTCCAACCACGATCTAGTTTACCTGCAACGTTCTGTGCAAAAATAAACTCACCACCGTGTGTACTGGCATCACCAAAGATAAACTTCAAGTTGCCGCTTTCTGTTTTAGCAAGGAAGGTTGGATGTTCGTTGTTAGCACCTGCTTGGAAGTTGAAGCGTTGTACTGCATTAACAGTTGGCTCAACTTCTACGTCCCACTTAACTCCACGGAACTTTACAGTTTTCATCTTTTCGTTAATAATTTCTGTTGACATAAAACGATAATCGTTTTTAAAGTCGCCATCTTTATTTTCAAAATGTAAACCAACTGGCAATGTTTCACCGTTGCGATCGGCTGTAGTAATACTAATTTTAGCATTGTCTTTGTACTCGCTACCATCAAGCAAATATTTTAATTTTTGCAATTGTGGCATTCCAAACACACCAAGCATGTCTGGATAAGGATTAGCAGTTTCTGCTTCCATAATAACTGAGCGATCCTCAGCCATTGAGTTAACAGTTGTACCTTTGTCAGTACCTGTAATTTTAACTGTAGTTAAAAAGCCAAGATTTTGTGTATGGCTTACGATGTCTTGTAAAATGTCTTTCATTTAGATTTCTCCGGTTATGTTAATATTATATTTAGATCGTAGGTAAAAAGCAAATATATTTTACTCAAAATCAAATAATTTGTTGAAGTTGTTATCACTTCGAGTTGAACTGATATCCCATTCTAGAACACCAATTAAATTTCCTAACTTTTCATCAATGACTGTAGTTTCCATTTCGCCATCGTCAAACGGTAGGTCTTTAAACCATTGCGGTAATCGCAATTCGTCTACAGGATATGCCACTGAGGTATACCCCATTGGATTCTCCTTGAGTTTACATACAATAACTTTAGCACCATCAACAATCTGCGTTGAGTACTTGTCATCCATCATACGTTTCAGTGTATTCCAGTTAAGACTTGCTCGAACATGCCCGGGCATGTTGGTCTTACCGGCTTTCTTTTCTTTGTCTCGATATTGAGAAATGTTGTTTGCACGTTTTGGCGAGCCTTTCTCCCAACCCGGTCTAAGTTTAAACTCGGTTCTAAAGTCAGTAATGTAATTCAGTACTTGTTCTTTTTCAGCACCGTTCAATACCTGAGTCAACACTTCGCTTAAGAAATCTTGGATAACAACCGGGGTATCTGAACGCTTGAGGTCCAGCCCCATAGCTTTGATCTTGCCTGGCTTGCCTTCAATGTCTGCTCGTTTGCCTTCTTTGTCGTAGTAGAGAACAGCGTATCGTTTCTTGGTAATGAATAGTCCTTTGGAAGCAACAATCTCGCGACCTGCTTTAATGACCTCCCCTCGTGTTTTTGGACAGTGGAAGGCGTCTTGCATAAATTTGGGAAATGTTCCATTTACTTCTTCTCCTATAGTATCGTAAAGATCAACAACGTTTTCTCGACTCCAAGGAATTGACCCTTTGTCAATTTCTTTCTTTAAAGTTGTGTAAGCTGAAAAATAACACGAATCGGTATCACCATAGATAATTGCTTTACCTGTGTGATCGTTAGTTCCTGTAATAATTTCATTTACTTTGCCAGCCATATGACGAGCAATGGCTCGTCCAGTAAGTGTGGTTGATTGACCAATCCGGTTATCAAAGAAACGACAGCCAGGATTAAGAATAGCACCATACAGACTATTAAGCAAAATCTTTTTAACAAGTTGACGCTTGTCCCAATATTCTTCTTCAATTTTATTTCCCGCCTTTATACATTCTTTTAATTTGGCCTGCATTTCTTTACGTTCAGCATACCAACGCTTTAACAGTCCAGGAATAATACCTTCCTTATCGTAGGTAAAGATAGTACCGTTGGCACTAAGCATCCATGGCTGATTGCTTTCAAATATCAAATCATGCGCCTGTGCCGCAGATAGCGTATCGTTTCCGCCATCTTCCCAGTCGATAGTAATGTCACGGCCGACTTCTTTGTTCATAACAGAACTGTATTCGACACTACCGAACATGCCTTCCCACGCAGATGCAAAACTTTTACCTTTGCCTATTTCGGCAGCAATAAAGTCTTTGGTACCATCTTGACGTAATTGTCCAACAATAGTTTCTGGACCCATGTTCAATGCACGAATTGCTGAAGGATACAGACTGTTGATGTCTAGTGAACCGATCCACTCGTGAATACCTTTTTTGGGATAAGCAACATAAGCACCAGCAGCTTGATTGCTTTCATTAGGATCACGTTGTACACGATTAGGAACAACCATGCCTCTTCGATGACTTTCATTAATAATAGCCTGCTCAGTTACTGCAACAGCACCCATTGTGGTTTGAATTAACACCGTATTCTCGTGAGCAATAGTATTTGCAAGATCAATAAATTTTAATTTTTTATCTAGCTTATCTAGAAGCGCACAGTCTTGCCTATTATACTCGATAAATTTACGGAAGTCGTTGTTATATAACTGATCAAGTGTACCTTCGTAGACAGTCTTATTCTCGCCTATCTCCATCTCTCCAATGGCATCCAATCGGTATGTGTGCCTTTCCTCATATGTGTATTTGCGGTACAACTCGAGACTGTCCAGATGAACACGACCAATAAAATCATAAGTAATAGCGGCCTTTCCATATTTCTCATACTCTCTCTTCTTTGGGAATTGATTCCATAAACAAAATCTACGTGTGTCCTCTTTACTTAGGACTTTAGTAACACGGTTGACAGTATATGGAATATCAAAGCCCTCACTGTTCCAGCCTGATAATGCATCGGCATCTTGAATTAGATCTAAGAACGTGTCTAACATATCTGCTTCATTGTCAAACAGCATGGTGTTAGGAAATTCTGCTACCTGTTTAGTAGCTTCTTCCATACTTAGGGTCTTGGGAGGAATAGCTAAACAGATCATAGTTTGCATCCATTGTAGGTAAACAGCAATCGCAGTAATAGGCATGAATGCATCTTCTGGTGATGCATAGCCACGTTCTGGATCAAAGTCTACCTCAATGTCGAAGAACGCTACATTTAGTTTTGGAGCATCTTGATTAAGATAGTTGTCTTCTAGACAACGATAAATTGGATTAATGTCGCTTTCAAACAGTTTCTTGCTTGAATGAATTGCAAGTTCTTTGCGATGCTCTTTGACGTTTTTAGAACTTACTCGTGAAAGAGGTTGTCCAAAAATGTTTGTGAATTTACCCTTGGCGTCTGGGTAATAAAAAATATGTCTAGCAGGATATTCTTTGTAATGTCGTTCGCCTTTATCATTGCGCTCAACAACATTGATGATATCCTGCTCTCTATTATAGAAAGCGTCTACATAACTCAAATTTTTCTCCTATGCAATTTAGGGCTTGCAAATACCAATTGTGCGGTTTATGGCCCGGCCTACCATCTAACATATATTTAATTAATTATCATTCTTATTAGGCCAAACATATCAATTGCGGTTAGCAAGATGTAGTTAGCCAACATGCCAAATGATTTCCTAGTATAAGCAGCCCAAGCATACATAGCACAACCAGCGATCCACACAGGGTAAAGAGCAAGTAATGGAGGGTTGGGTACAGTGACGGCCATTGTAATGGAGCAGCCGATAGAGATCGCCCAAGCAAGAAGCTCAACAATAAAGCGAAAAGGATGAGTAGTATAGTCATCTTTGATCCAATCTACAGTAGGTTTAAAAAAATCAATAATCATTCAGGTAGACGTTTAGTTACACCAAGAATCATTTCAATTTCGTCCCACTCTTCTTCGTGTGATTTCCAATTGTCTTTGTGTGCAATCTTAATTGCCTTATTAATAATGCTTGGTTTAATTTGCAGTTCTTCTGCTACTGCCTTAACAGTTTCTTTTAAACCTTCACTTAGATCTTCAATTTCACGCAATACATTACCGCCTTCATTGATAAGACGTTCTAGTTTTGCTTTTTCTTCCGGACCATACATTTTAGCCATATTAATATCTCCTATGTTAACTATTATACAGTCATAAAAAAAGCCAGTCAACCTAATGACTGGCTTTGTTTACCAAACGGTAAATTACTTTGTTTCTGCTAGAACGTCGTACATTTCAAATATGCCACCGTTGCGTTCATAAATTAAACCGGCGTATATTTCTGCTTTAGCTGACTCGTTAAACTTGGCAGCAGCAACTCGTTGGGCCCATGTAAACAATGCTGTGTCTACTGGATCAATTTGTTGTTGACCACCGCTTTCTTGAACGAGCTTGATCATTTCTTTAAAAGTTAGTTTACCTTCAACTGATTCTTTGACTGTTTTCTTTTTACCAAAGTACTTTGCTTGTGCAGCACTCATACCCTTCTTACCATCTTTTTTGTCGCCGCCTTTATTGCCGGCTGCACTTTTCATTGGCTCTTTTTTGTCACCGTCTTTGTCTAAATCTAAGAAATCTGGTTTAGCACCTTCATCTAATGTCTTTTTGCAATCAGCTACCATTTGTTTTAATTCTTTTTGGTCGCAATCAGGATGCATTTTGCAAATTTCTGCTACAGTTTTTCCATCCTGACACATTTTTTTAATGTGTGACATTGGAGGACATTTCTTTTTGTCAGTAGCTTCTTTAACTTCTTGTTTCTTTTCGCCTTTCTTTTTAGCAATCATTGCTTTGAATTTGTCTTGAGCCGCTTTTTTAGCATCGCTAGCTTCTTCAACAGATTCTTTCTTGACTTTCTTCTTTGGCTTGTCGTCTTCGTCATCAGCTGCTTTTTCTTCACTGCCGCCATAAGCCTTGTTACTCTTATGAACAATACCAGTTTTAGTTTTTTCAACTGTGCCGCTAGCAATATTTTTCTTATCGCCCACTTTCATTTCTTCAGCAACTTTTTCATCAGCTTGTTTCTTAGCTTCAGCAAGAATTGTTGTTTGTCCAGCTAGAACACGCATTTGTGCGTTTTCGTCTAACTGTACAGATTTTGGTAGAACCGGAGCCCGTACATGTTCTACGGGATCGTTTAATTGGTTAATTTTGCTAACTAGTGATTTGAAATCCATTTTATTTTCCTTGCTTTTTTTGGAGCATAAAGTATTTATCTCTTGATGGCAGAGCCACCGCCGAATATACTGGTCTTCATATCTAGGGCATTTTTAGCAGTTCCGTTGGAGTTTTTTGCTTGGTTAACTTTAGGAACTTTTGGTGCTTTAGTGCCGCTACGACCCGGGCTTCCAGTATAGCTTTTATTTCCGCGATCTTTTCCGATAGCAATATGCGGGTTAGCTACAGAGCCGACGTTAGCCGCTGATGTTGCTCCTGCTGTTGCATCTTCGAATATTTCACGTATTTTCATAATGTATTATTTATCTTATCTCGTGTATGCTGGCAATCGATGCTGTTTTGCCGTACTGCGCTTTAAGTAATCTTCGGGCCATATCGCGATCTTTAGCAGTAATTGTAGTATCAAGTATCTCGTAGTATCCGGGTTGTTTAACTTTAATACGGGCACTAAACAATTTATACGGGTGTGTTATATCGGAAAATTTCATCGCATTGCTACCTGAAATGCTTGTTGTTTTTCTTGGCGTTTATCTAGGTGTCTCATGCCAGGGTTGATAGTTTTAGTAACAGCTTTAGTATCTTTGAAGCTATCGACTTTATTAGCCACTCTAGTTTTCCAATACCACACAGCTACTTTGGCAGCAACTTCTGGTTTTTCAACAAGTTCGGGTTTAGCTTCTAACGGTAGACCTAATGCTGCGCCTGCTCTTTTGTAATTATCACGACCAGTTAACTGTATGTAACCTCGACCTTTATATTTTGCTCCGTCACCTATTTGTTTGTTTCCTAATGCTTTTGCTTTTTTAGGAGCATACTTAGGATCGTACTTGCGGAAATCTAAGCTACCGCCAATTTCTTTCATGTGTTTAAAGTCAAGAGTTTCATGGGCACATTGTGATAAAAACGATACAAGTTCGTTACCAGTAATACCTGCTTTTTCAGCTGCCTTTCTTAAGTACACTTCGTGCGGATTTCCTGTAACACTTTTTGCAACATCTTGTTTACTAACTTGTTGAATAACGCTGGGCTTTTGTGTAGTTGGTTGAGACTTGGCGTCGGCATCACCTGCTCCGCCAAATGCCAATCCAGTAGCTAGTGCTCCAGCAGCAGCGATGTCTTTCCACCCTTCGTCAACATCTCCTTTACTTGCTGCCTGTAATGCTTTAAATACTTTACTTAAACTATCTTCATCTGCTTGATACTTGATGGCGATGCCGCCAGCATCAGCCCACTTTCGAATGTTTACACCATAGTCGTCGATTAATACATTTGGCGTACCGTTGGAGTTAACTGCATATTTGTATTTCTCGTGTTCAAAGATGATCTGATCTGCTGGAACATTAATATGCTTTGACAGCCATTCACGTTTGCCTTTGATACTTCCGGCCTTGTCAAAATTTAACGGACTGCTTAAAATATTATATCCGCCCGCATAATTAACAACCATTTGTAATAATTTATTTGCTGTAGGAAATACCGGCAAACTTTTAAACAACTCGTAAGCATTAGAATTTTTAAAAAACTCCTCCCACTGTGCCTGAGTCATTTGATTGTAATGCTCTACATCGTTTACTGATCCTGCGTGGTTAAATAAATCCGCTAGAACACCGTCCATGTCAACATAGACTGTTGTTCCTTCTGGTAATTTTAACTCACTTGCTTTCATAGAAAAGTCCGCCTAGACCACAGCCAAATTGTATTACACCCTGCCAAACGTCTTTAAACAGGACTGTAAGGATTTCTGAAACGGTCATGACCATCGTCCTCCGGGTATACTGGGTATTGATTTGGGTTCATACTGAAAAACTACTGCCACATCCACAAGTGCTTTTTGCAATGGGATTTTTAATAGTAAATTGAGAACCTTGGAGGTCTTCTTTATAATCAATAGTAGCGCCGGTTAGGTATTGCATACTCATTGCATCAACTAACACTTTATATTTTTCATCTAATGGAAATTCAAAATCATCTTCGTTTGTCACTTCGTCAAACGTAAATCCGTAACTGAACCCACTACACCCGCCACCTTGCACAAATGTACGTAATGCCAGTTTGGGATTATTTTCTTCTGATAATAAATCTAATATTTTAACTTTTGCTGACTCTGAAATTTCAATCATTTATTTTCCTTTCACCTGTTAAGTATGGTTTTGAAAACCATAGTTGAAACCATTCGGGGGTTCCTGGTTTGATATTATGTTTTCGCTCCAACTCTTGATTAGACATACCTGTAATACTGATGTTACTGCCGCCGTATGGCTGTAGCCCTTTAAACTCTGTAATACCCGCAAGACGTTTGATATCAGCAAGTTCGTCCATTATGCTGTAGCCGGTTCGCCAGTAGGAGACACTGTCCACTTCTTCCCAGTAGCAGCAGATTTTTTATCAGCCCATGCTCTTAGTTGTTGATAGTGAGCTTTTTCACGATAGTCGTCAGCATAGGTGCCACGCCCAGCAAATACTTTCCATTTTTTACCGTTGATATAAACTGCAAAATTATTTGGTGGTTCAGTATTACCTTCATCCCAATCCTCTGGATCTCTATCTCGTTCCATTGTTATATCTTCGCCTACATCGTGAGCTTGTCTTTGTAGCCATTTGTATGCACCGATCATTTCGCCTGGAAAGTCTTCATCGTAGTTGAACATATAGTTGGCACGTTTTTTATTGCCGCCCATCATTTTAACCACATGGGGAAACGCTGCATTTAGAATGTCATCTTCGGAATCAAGGTCTGGATTTTCAGCATAGACATCTTGTGCTATGCTCATATCGCTATGTTGGCTTTCACCTTCTGCTACACCTTGCTGACCATGCTTCTTAAGATCATTGTCAAACTGTTTGTTGGTAGCTTTGTTAATACCTTTAAAACGTTTGTCACCACGAGCATACTTTCCGTCCGCATCTGCTTTCTTGGCATCTGCACCCGCGGCCGTTTTATATTGTGCCAGCTTCTCAGTAGACAACTCTTTTAAATCGCCTTCACCAACTACCGCTTTATGTTTTTGGTGACGAGGTAATTCTTTAGTTTTATCTTTGTGTGCGCCTGATGCAGATCCGCCAATAACACTTTGAGATGCATGTGCTACTGGATTGCGCGGCTTAGGATTATGCCTAACAGCTTTGCGACCTTTCTTATGTTCTTCAATAATTTCTTTTACTTTCATAATTACCCTTTCATTGCCCGTTTTAATTTCCACTGTTCTACAGAATTCCATTCTCGATCAGTGAGTGGTATGCCTCTACGATGTTTATCTAGTAAAAGTTTAATCCAGGCATTGTCGTTATCTTTTTTATTGCTAATGACTCTTGAATCTTTAGCAGGATCCCATGCTTTCTTTTTTGGAGCAGGTTCGGTTTTAAGAAAACTCATAAAGCCTTCTTCTACATCTTTGGGTTTTACACGTTCAAGACTGAAATTGTAAAATTTAATACCCTTAGACTTTAAGAATTTTTCAAGGGCTTCGGACGCCTCTTTTGGAGACTTGTATTGTGTTCCTAGATTAATGTCTTTAGATATTTCTTTGCCGTTGACTTTAAATTTAACGTGAGCAACAATATCTGGAAGATAATCTTCTCCCGAACTCTGAGCATAAGCTCCGCCACTCCCTAACGCACCTAGGCCAATAGCACCTGCCACCGCAGCCTTCTTACCGAATTTTTTAACATCGTCCCAACCTTCGGGCACAGCTTCTTGATTTAACCAAGGCTCAAGTCCTTGTCTAACTGCAGAAAATACTTGATCGGCATCACTGCCTAGTCCTGCTGGCAAGCCGGTCTTAAATGATTCAAAGTCATTTGCAATTGCAGCAGCTCGCATTTTACTTGCACTCATACCGTCTGCACCTTCTGCATCGGGATCTCTAGAACCACTGGATACAACATTGATTGACTTAAGATTATAATCAATGCCGTTTTGTTTATTGAACAATTCATTAAACGATGCAACACGATCTGAACCGGCAACAAAGATAACGTTCTCAAATCCTTGTTGTTCTAAAAATTGTAACATGCCAATTGCTGTGCTTACAGATGTATCTCCGATATCGATATTAGGAAATGCTTGCTGTATAAATCCCAACTTAACATCAAACGGTAACGGATTTTCGTATCTTGTTTGATTTTTGCCAGTTGGTTTGTGAGTTTGAGAAACAAATAAAAAATGAGCATCGGCTTTTTGTTTTAAAATAGCTTCAACCACCTTCTGGTGACCAATCGTAGGAGGGTTCATTCTACCGAATGCAACGGCTACTGTTTTTCCTGATTGCTCAAACAATTCTTTTAATAACATAATTAATCGTACTGCTTGTCTTTAATATAATTGGTTTGAGAAGAAGCCATATTTTTAGCTAGTTCTTCAATTTTATTAACAGGAAAACATTCTTCTTTATTTTCAACATCGAATGTTTCACAATATTCATTGACACACTTCATTAATGGTTTCATATAAAGTTTATATGCATTTGGATGATCTACATATTCTTTGTGACGATGTACAGCCGGCATAATATGTTGTGATAACAGATCGTTATTGTGGTCTATAAAAAATTTCAAATCGTCAAGCCAATCGACGTCCTGATTGTCGTCTTGCGGAGCTCCGATAGGTGAAAACATTTCCTTTAATAGCATTATTGTTCCTTGCCTGTAGTTACACCCTTGGCTTTTGCTTCTTTATCAAGGTCTAACTTACGTTGTTGAATAGCTTTAGAAATTTCGGGGTCGTCCGTAGCTATTGTATTCATTTCTAAATCGTGCAGGGCTTTGCGTTTTGCATTATAATCGGCAGCGGGATCCGCTGAATTTAACGCTGTTTCAAACATTGCAAGCTCAATTTTAGTGATAAGATCTCTCATAGTACGATTCCGTAAGGTCATACTATATTTATCTAGTTACAATGCTTAGAAGTTATATTGAATAGAAACAATAGTACCGTTTTGTACGTTGTATGCAGCACGAATCCATACAAAATTGCCGGTAAAATTTACAGAATGCAATGTTGTCCAGTAAGAACTATCCTCTCCTGTTCCTAGCAGAGTATTATCGATATCGAACCAGTCTGCATCGGCCGGATCAATTGCTAGTGTAGCTTGAAGTTTAATAGCGCCTACAAACGAATTCACATTGTAAACAGCGGTATGTGTACAATCCAATTGACGATGATATCCAGCCCCAGGCTTTTTATCAGTATATGCAAAAGAAGAATCGAGCGATTCGGTTGAAAAGGATGAAATTAAAGTTTCGTTGGACATCTCTTATTTATCGACTAGTCGATACTCGTGTACTCTGCCCACAATTTCTGAATTTCTCAAATTAAGCATTAACAATGTTCCTTCATCTTCAACTAAAATGTATCTACGATCCCAGTTCCATTCAGTTTTAATAAACCAGGATTTTACAGCCTTGCTCATTCTAACTCTAGGATCCTGATCGCTAGCCCATGAAATGAAATTAGTTTTTTGCTCTTTGTTATTTTTCAACTTGTGTGGCAACAAATATACTTTAAATTTGTATTTGTTATGCGGCAATTTAGTAGTGTAGATATATGAAGAATTAAGAATATCATCTTCGTGACCGGGCAGAGGTTCAGACCCGTATCGCACAACATTATTGAATTTTTTTAAAAAATCTTTATAAAACTTGATATCGTTAGAATAGAAATCAATTAAGCTTCTTTCTATTCGTTGTGCATATAATACATCTTTATTATTTTCTAAAAATTTAACAATATCTAAAATGATATCTTTATTCTTTAACGCATTTTGCTGATGATCGTAGAATGAGATGTTTATTTCTTTACCGTTACAGTAATCCTTGATGTTATCAAAATTGTTATTTCTAAAGATTCCACACCCGCTGACATCTAAACTAACTTTGTAAAGCCATTTATTGTAGAATTTTTTATTGCTGTATTTTATTTTCAACGTCATCTTGAAGAACCTCTACTATTGGTGTTTCCTTTTTTGAAGCTCGTTTTTGTTCTTTAGTTAGAATAGGACTAATTTCAAATGTTAGATCATCGTCTACAATCGAAACATTGACTCTTCCACCATCTACTAAATCACCAAACAGCACTCTGCGGCTCAACGGAGATTTCAATTTGTTATCAATTAATCGAGCAAGCGGCCTTGCACCCATCTTGCGATCGTATCCTTTTTCTGCTAACCATTTAGTAGCAGAGGCATTGACTGTAATTTCGATACCTTTTTCTTTAAGTTGAGAATTTAGTTCATTAATAAATTTCTTAACAATCTGAACAACAACAATTTCGCTTAGTTTAGTAAACTTAATAACTGCGTCTAGTCGATTACGGAACTCAGGTGCAAAGAACTTTTTAACAGCTTTGTCGTCCTCGCCCTCTTTACCTAGCTCACCAAATCCAATAGTATTATTTTCATTATCGCGAGCACCTAAGTTGCTGGTCATAATTAAAATGCAATTACGTCCGTCTGCAACCTTTCCATTAGAACCAGTTACAAATCCGTTATCCATGAATGCTAACAGAATGTTTGTAACGTCTGGGTGTGCTTTTTCAACTTCGTCTAATAATAAAATACAATTAGGAGTTTCTTGTAGTTTAGTAATTAACTGACCAGCATTGTCTTCATACCCCACATAGCCAGGAGGTGCACCAATTAATCGAGACACTGAGTGTTTTTCTTGATATTCGCCCATGTCAAAGCGCACAAGAGGCATACTCATCTTTTCACTCAATTGTTTTGCAGTTTCAGTCTTGCCACAACCAGTTGGCCCTAAAAATAAGAAACTACCAATAGGCTTATTGGGCGATTTCATACCTGCCTGTGCCACAAAGATTTTATCAAGCAACGTGTTAACAGCAGTATCCTGACCGTATACCGCAGTTTTCATTCCGTCCTCTAATCCAGAAAGATTTTTGCTTTCTTTCTGAGCCACTGTTTCTAATGGCATATTAATCATCTTACTTAACTCGTAAGTAATTTGTTCAATGTCAACCAATTGTTCAACACCGTCCATATCTGGATCGTCTTTAATTTTATAACGTGCGGCAGCACAATCTAAAATATCAATTGCTTTATCTGGCAATTTTTTATCTGACATATACTTAATAGATAACTTGACAGCTTGCTCAATTGCTGCATCAGTAATCCTAACATTATGATGTTTTTCATAATATTTTTTAATACCCTTAAGGATCTTAATAGTTACTTCTGCAGTCGGTTCGTCAATAGTAACACGTTGGAATCTGCGCATCAGCGCACGATCCTTTTCAAAGTACTTGCGATACTCTTCCCATGTGGTCGAGGCAATTAACTTAATTGTACCTTTAGTGAGAATTGGCTTAAGCATATTGGCCATGTCATTAGAACTTTGGCTTGAAGCTCCTGCACCGTTGATCATGTGTGCTTCGTCGATAAAAAGAATAATTTTTCCTTTCTTTTCTAATGCTCCTAACACAGCTTTAAGACGTTCTTCAAAATCTCCACGATACTTACTGCCAGCAATCAATGAACTAACGTCAAGTGTGTATACTTGATGATCCTGAATAAATTTTGGAACTTTCTTTTCAAAAATCTTACGAGCAAGCCCTTCGGCAATAGCAGTCTTACCAACACCGGGCTCGCCTACCATTAATACATTGCATTTATTGCGTCGTGCCAATACTAGTTGAATTTTTTCTAGTTCTTCATCACGACCAATTACCGGATCAATTTTACGTTGTTTTGCTTGTAGGCTAAGGTTTGTACAGAATTGATTAATAATTCGCTCCATTTGATTAGGTGTTGTGATTGCATTTTCAGTTTCGTGTTCTTCGTCACCTATCATTTCTTGGAAATATGTAACAAATTTATCTTTAGTTAATCCGCCTTTTGTTAGGAAATAGAATCCAAACGAATTTTTTTCACTAAGGATGCCAATAACTACATCGGCAATTTCGATACGTTGGCGACCGCTAAACAGTACCTGTGTAAAACAACGATTCAACACACGCTCTACCGCATGTGTCTTTTTTGGTTTATCGTTACTAGAATTTTTAATATCGTCTAAATTATTTTTAAGATAATGTTCTAGATTAGTTTTGATAAAATTTGAATCAACACCAAATTTTTCTAACATCTCGTAGGATTCTTTGTCACTCATTATACCATATAAAATATGTTCAATGGTGACATATTCATGCTGGTGTTGTTTAGCAACACTTACTGAATATTCAAAAACCGTTTGTAATCCTTGACTTGGTTCGATCATTACTTCATTTTCCTTATTTTCTTCATAGCTAAGTTTAACTTCATTTGTGACACTTTGTCAACAAAACAAATGCCTAACAAGTGATCATACTCGTGTTGAAAGCATCTTGCAACTAGTCCATCCATCTCTGCTTCGATCGTATCGCCGCTACTGTTTTGATACTCTACTAGAATCTTTTTAGGACGTTTAATTTTTAACCATAGATCCGGATAACTCAAACATCCTTCTTTTTCTAAAATTACATCTTCACTAACTTTTAATATTTTAGGATTAAACACAGCAAACGGAATAGGAAATCCTTGAATATTATTACTACCAATAGTGAATACTTGTTTTGTAAGACCAATTTGATTTGCAGCCAATCCTATGCCGTGATTTGCAACCATAAATTCGCACATGTCTTTTTCAAGTCGATCAGCATCTCCGTCAACTGCAAAATCCCAAGGAGTGCTTGGCACTACAAGAGACTGGTGAGGCCCTAATTTAAACTCCATCTCTAATTTCCTGTATTTTTTGTAATTGAGATTTAGATAAATTTTTCGGAATATCTACTTTAATACGAACTAATAAATTACCGCGTACTCTAGTTCGCATGTTTGGAATGCCTTCACCTTTGCAACTTAATACTGTATCTGGTTGTGTGCCGTGTGGAATGTTAATAGTTAAATTTTTCCCATCAACAGTTGAAATGGCTATAGCAGAACCCAACATTGCTTGCCATACATCTACTCTTTTTTCAGTAATGATGTCATCGTCTTCTCGATAGAATTCCGGATGAGCTTTAACATACACATTGACAATTAAATCGCCTGCTGGAACATCACGCATACTTTGATCGCCTATTCCCTGATATCTAATTTGCTGACCATGTTGCACACCAGGTGGTATAGAAATATTAACAATCTTTGATTGTCCGCCTGGGACACTTAGTTCAGCATTTAATTCTTTTCCAGCAATAACATCGTTCAACGTTAATTCAACATTAACATTTAATGTGCGATTTTTGCGCATCTGATTCCTAAAACCAAATCCAAAGGCTTGTCCAAACAGGTCATCCATTCCAGGAGCACCACCAAAGTGGAATTCAAATGGATTTCCGCCACCTTGATGATAAAACCCGCCACCCTGTTGTTGACGAGTTGGATCCATGCCAGAATCAATCATTTGTTTCTTTTGAGGATCGCACAAAAATTCATATGCCTGACTAATTTCTTTAAATTTCTTTTCATCACCCCCACGGTCGGGATGATGTTTCATAGCCATGCTACGATATGCTTTTTTAATATCGGCGTCTGTTGCGCCACGTTGTAAACCAAGAGTTGAGTAATAATCCATAGTCTTTATATTATACGATAAAAAAAGGACTGTGTCAAGCAGTCCTTTTATTTAATACAGATTTACTGAGTGCTTATTTTTTCTTTTCTGGAACTGGAGTACCGTCGTGTTTTTTATGCACTTTGATAGTTTTGCAAGTTTGTTTTACGCTACCATCTTTGTTCTTAACTGGTTTCTTATCCTTGCCAATTGTGTCTTTGCAGACCTGTTTAGTTTTTGCTGCCCCATCTGCTGCAAAAACAGGAGCAATAAATGCTAACGATATTAATAATACTAATATTTTTTTCATTTTATTTTCCTTTTACAGTTCTGGTTCAGCAGCCGGTGCTGGACCTAATTTGCCGTTACCTGCCGCTGTTGGTGCTGATTTTGTTGCTATTGGTGTTGCGCCCCAGCTCGGTGCCGGTGTAAAACTTGTGCTCGGTGCCGGTGTACCAAACCCACCTGATTGTGGTTGACCAAATGTTGTTGTGACGCTCTGTGATACTGGTGCAAGTCCGCCATTATTTGCCCCACCTAGTTTTTCTTGTGTTCGTCCCCATGCTGCCAAACCTAGTACTGCACCCATGGCAATATGAAACAGTCCAGCACCTTGCAGTGTTATTGGTTGCCATTGAGTTTTAACTTCACCACCACCTATAACTTGGATCACGCTCCATAGTACAGGGAACAACATAAAATCTGCTGAACATACAGCCATGTACATCCAACCCATCATTGGACGCCATTTTGAATTCATCCAATCTTCTTTTTGTTGTTCGCTTGCGCTTTTAATTTCCTCTGCCATAGTTTTCGCTCCTATTAGTTTATTATTTCTTAGCTAACATTGTTTGAATCTTTTCCTGAATTGC
>Ga0209550_10001882_pt1 | contig 20230 bp, 9 predicted proteins | sample LauGreSuBDMM15SN_2_FD_187567 | JGI IMG/M metagenome (GOLD analysis project Ga0209550, IMG submission 187567) | Freshwater lake microbial communities from Lake Michigan, USA - Su13.BD.MM15.SN (SPAdes) (version 5) | ecosystem: Environmental > Aquatic > Freshwater > Lake | place: Lake Michigan, USA... | reverse complement strand
CTTGAGGCCCGCCGGCTCGAAGGTGTGCAGCTTCAATTCGAGTCCATTGACCGTCCGGTAGAGGGTGAGACGATCTGGCTGCAAGTCCGACGCCACGGCGGCGGCAAGCGCGGGGCGAATCGCGCCGAGACCCAGGAGTACGGCGACGCAGCGGGTGATGAGGTGTTTCATGAGAGCGTCATTCCAATTCACGTTTAATATCAGACTAATTTGCTTGGAGGTAGGAGCCTGCTTGCGGGCGATTCGGGATGTGGTCAGTCGGTGAAATATAAAATCGCCCGCAAGCAGGCTCCTACAAAACCGGTGGTTGTTAGCATATAAAATCGCCCGCAAGCAGGCTCCTACAAAACCGGTGTTGGTCTCATCTTGAACGCGCGTGGGAGTAAGGTGGGCGGCGGCTCGAAAGCCGCCGCCCCGACGGACGGGCGCCTACTTCAGTGGATGCTCTTTGAGCAATTCCTCGGTGTGGTAGAGCATCATGCGGCCGGGGTTTTTCGCGCGCACTTTTTGGACCTCGGCGGCTGGGATCGGGGCCGCATTATTGCCAAAACTATTGCGGACAAACGTGAGCACGGCGGCGACGTCATTGTCGTTCAACATTCCGCCGAAGGGCGTCATGGGCACTTGGCCGTCGTATTTCTTGCCGTTCACTTCCAGCGGCCCGGTCAGACCATACAAAGTGAGTTTGATCAGCCGCTCGGAGTCTTCGGTGACCCACGGGCTGCCGGCGAGGGAAGGAAAGGCCGGATCGAGTCCCTTGCCGTTCGCTTGGTGGCAGGTCACGCAATATCCCTCGCGCAGGAAAATCTGCTGGCCCGAAAGGTATTGCTTCTGCGCCGCAGCGTTGAGGTGGGGTGGGGCGGGGAGCTGCGGGTGTTCGGGCTTTTCCTCTTCGGCGATATCGGCGAGGCGGTCGGCGGCGGTCTTCACGACGGCCTTGCTCCAGATGTCCAGGGGCTGGCCGGCGCCGATGGCGACGATCTTTTTCGCTGCCGGCACATCGGGTAACCACGAGGCGGCGACGACCGATTCCAAGCGCACGCGACCGTGCTCATCGGCGGCGGCCTTCTCCAGCAACGCAGCGTGGTCGGCGATGCGGTGAGTGTTGTAGCGCAGCACGCGGACGGCCGCGGCGCGGGCGTGAAAATCCGAGGAGGCGAGGAGTTCGCGCAGCAGGGGTTCGTCGACTGCGTTCATGCCCCAGGTGGTCCAGAGGGCTTCGAGTTTCGCGTGCGTATCGGTCTGCGCGGCGGCCCATTTTTTCACGGCCGGGAGTACGGTCGCGACCGGGTGGTTGCGGATTTCGCGGCGGGTGCGGTAGCGGGTGCGGCTTTCCGGCTCCTTCAAGTTGTTGAGCAAGGTGTCCAGGCTCGCGCCGGCGACCTGGGCTGGCTTCACGAGCGGACGGCTCGGATACGTGATGCGGTAAATGCGGCCGTGGTTGTGGTCGCGCATCGGATCGCGGGCGTTGTGCTGCATGTGCCCGATCAGGACGTTGTGCCAATCGATCACGTAGAGGGAGCCGTCGGGGGCGAATTCGAGATCGACCGGACGGAAATTGCGATCGGTGCTCGTGAGCAGGTCTTGGCGGAAGGTGGTTTTCCAACCCGTGCCGTCGTCCTCGATCTGATGCTGCTTGATGCCGAGGAAACCGATGGCGTTACAGAGTATCAGATCGCCTTGGACGTTGTCGGGGAAGTGGCGGGAGGAAACGACCTCCAGACCCGACGTGGGGCGCACTTTTTCAGCTGCGGGGATAAGATCGACGGTGGCGGGGGTTTTGCTGCCGAAGGTGGGCTTCACCTGCATGGGCAAGGCCCAGTTCATGTTCGTGCCGGAGGTGAAGAGGAAAAAGTCCTGACCCCACCGGTCAAAGGTGTAGCCCCAGGGATTGGGGATACTCATCTGAATGGTGCGCTCCAACATCCCGCGCTGCGGGCTGTAGCGGAAGAAGCCGCCATCGACGCAGCGCACGGGGCCGTAGGGCGTCTCGACGTTACTGTGCAGAAAAACTCCTTCGCACAGCATGAAGGCGCCGCTGGGATCGGCGGCGTAGGCGCTGATGGCGTGGTGCGTATCGTGCGTGTCGAAACCGCCCAAGATGATCTCGGTGCGGTCCGCCTTATCGTCGCCGTTGGTGTCGCGCAGGAGCACAAGATTCGGCTCTTGGGAAACGTAGACGCCCTCGGGGGCAAACTCGAAGCCGATGGGCAGGTAGAGCTTGTCGGCAAACACGGTTTCCTTGTCGGCTTTGCCGTCACCGTCGGTGTCTTCGTAGATGAGAATCTTATCGTTGGGCAGCGCATCGCCCGGGCGATAGGCGGGATAGGCCGGCATGACGGCGACCCAGAGACGGCCCCGATTATCGAAGGAGAGCTGCATGGGATTCGCCAAGTTCGGGAACTCTTTCTCGCTGGCGAAGAGCGCGACCTTGTAGCCGGCGGGGACTGTGAGGGCCGCGAGGCCGTCGTCGGCCGGGAGATAACTCGTGGTGCCGTTTTTAATGCTCGGCGCGAAGTTCGTCGGCACCGGCGGCAGGACGTGGGTCTGGCTATCGTCGACGACGAGATCGGTCTTCTTCGCGCGGGCGACTTCGTGAATCACCCGGTCGCGGAGCGCGGTCATCTCGCGGGTCTTTTTGACTTCATCGGGATAATTTTGCGGGCCGTAGGGACCGTAGCGTCGGCCGTAGGCGTGGACGCCATTCACGAGGTGGTAGTCGTTATTCCAGTGGTAATCCTTCTGTTTTACGGCGCCGTGTACGAGGGCAGGATCGGCCTTGGAGGTGCGGGCCTGCTCGCCAAATGCGCCGGTCGCGAGAAGTTTGGCGACGTGTTGGTAGCCCTCGTCGTTGGGGATGAAGCCGCCGGTGGTGAGTGGTTCCTTGGCGGTCCGGTAGAGCGCCTGAGTCGGGGTGAAGAGATCGATGAACGTGAGACCGTGTTTCTTCGCGACGGAGGCGATGGCGGCGGCGTAGAGGGCGAGGTGGGCGTTTTCTTTTTCGCCGTTGGGCAGGTCACGTTTCGCGGACTGATTTTCGAAGGCGATCGGCGAGACGAGCACGATGCGGGGTGCAGCCGAGCCGTTGTAGGCTTTGCTCAACGTGTGCTGGACCCAGGCCGAGAGCTCGGCTTCGAAATTGGCGACCTTGGTCGGGCCGTCGAACGATTCGTTGTAGCCGAAGAACGCGAAGAGGGTGTCGGCCTTGAGGTGGGTGAGCCACTGGTCCGGCGTGGGGAAGAAGCCCTCGCCTTTGTGGACGTTAAGGCCGGGATTAAATTTCTCCGCGCCGGGGAACGCCCACTGGGACGCGCGCGAGGGATGTGGTCGGAAGCCGGGCGTGTCGCCGACATGACCCAGATTGCGGAAAAACAAATCGTGCTCTGGGTAACGCAGGGCCAGCTCCGTCTCGATGCGGTGGTAGTAAACATCGCGCTCGGCGAGGCCGTTGCCGATGAGAACGATGCGCTCGCGCTTGCTCGGCGGCGCGACGATTTGTGGACGCGCGGCGGTCGCGGTGGCAGGTTCGGTTTTCATGCTGTGGGGCGCATCGACGGGTTTCGCCGGTGCCGCGGTCCGCGCCTGCTTGCCAGATTTCTGCTTGGCGGCGTCCTCGGCCTGGGTGGGCGGCGTGGCGACGGATTTTGCCCCGGGCTGGGGTGCGACGACGGCTGCAGGCGCGACGACGGCAGCGGTTTTCGCTGTTTGTGGGGCTTTCGCTTTCGCGTTCGGCGGCGTGGGCGGCGGTGAACCGGGAGCGGGAATCGGGCTCGCGAAGCTGGCGTAGGCCGAGGGTTTGATGGACGCGATGTAGCGGTGGTTGCCGAACGTGCTCGGCTTGTAGGGGCCGACGAGTGCCACGTTGAGATCGGGTTTGATGGCGGCTTCCAGGCCGAGCGCCCAGAACGATGCGTTCACCAACATGCGACGGTAACCGTCGTTGAGGAGGTCTTCGGAGGCACCGTAAAGAGAGGTGAAGACGCGGCCGGTTTTGCCGGAGGCGCTCTTATAAGTGCGGGTCCACTCGGAGGGCATTGGCGGCTTGGTGGCGTCGGCCGGGGAATCGGGAGTCATGCCGTTGAGCGGTTGGGCCATCGTGAGAATCTCGCCGTCGGTGGGTTTGCCCACGTAGCCGCCCTCGTAGGCCCAGATGGCTTTCACGCCGCGCAAAATCGGATGGGCGGCGAGCGCGGGGATGATGTCGATGCGGGTGCCCTGCGTGTGGTTCTTGCCGTAGTGGCCGACCCATGACTGTCCGAGCACTTGGTGGCCGAAGCCGCCGACGTAGTCGTCGCCCTTGTAGTTCCAGGAGTATTTTTTGAATTCGCCGGTGGCGGGAATCTGGAACGCATGCGTCGCGGTGCGCAGTCCGATGACCGGACCGCCGCGATCGAGATAGGCGGCGACGTGTTTCATCTGGTCTGCTGGGAAATCTTGGAAACGCAAAAAGATCACCGCCAGATCAGCGGTCGCGAGTGCCTCGAGACCGGGTGAGTGGGAATTGCCGGGGACGATGGTGCCGGACTTCGGATCGACGTTGAACAACACGGTGCATTTGAAGCCCTGATGCTGGGCCAAGATTCGTGCGAGGGCGGGCAGGGTTTCCTCCGAGCGATATTCGTGATCGCCCGAGAGAAAAACGATGTGCTTGCCCTTGCCCGGGCCGGCGGTGCCCTCGTAGACGAGGGAAGGCTCGGCGTGAACCGAGGAGGCAAGCCACAGGACGGCGAGGAGGGCGGAGGTGATTGTTCTGATGTTCATGAAAAAGGGGAGGGCGGGATCAGGGGTTCGGGGAGGGCAGGGCTATGGGCTGATATTCTGAGCTGACGGTCAAGCCACTGGCTTCAATATTGAAATAGTAAGTGGTGGTGCCGGCGGGTAGCGGGGCGGAGGCCGTGACACGGCCGGAAGTCGTTTTGAGCTGGGCCGGCGACTTTTCCCAGTCGGCGTTACGTTTGGAGATGAGCGTGGCCGTGGTCACGGCGGGCATGACGTCAAAGGTGGCTTCGGCAACGCCGTCGCGGATTCTCTGATGGAGGAAGCGCGCCCACGGTCGGCCGGTTTCGACGATCGATTTTGCGAAGGCATAACTGTCGGGCGGGTTCCAGCCCGCGGGGTGGCTGTGTTTCATGTCGAAAGGAATTGAGACCATGCGCGGCCCGGGGGCGGCGCGGTAGCTGGCCTGCTGGACGTCCAAGGGAAAGTGGGCGTCGCGCGGGCCGGTGAGCCAGAGCAACGGCATGGTGGCGCGCGGCAGGCGGAGCAGCGGCTCCCAGACCTCGCGATAGAGAGCGTTGTCGCGGAGTGCGCGCACGTAGTTGTCGGCTGCGCGGTCGAGGGCGCCGCAGCCGTAGATGGGAATGCCAAACGCGAAACGCGCATCGATGCCCACGACGGTCGAGGTGATAATGCCGCCCCACGAAATGCCGCAGACACCGACGCGCGCGGCGTCCACTTCGGGCAAGGAGCGGAGCAAGGAATGGGCGAGCACGGTAGCGGCGACGGCATGATACATCCACTGGTTGGCCAGCGGCTCGGCAGAGTCGCCGTAGATGCCGTGGCGCGCGGGGCCCGGGGTGGCGTGGCGCTGCCACTGTGCGCCGGGAGGGGCGCCGGGGATGCGTTCATCGGTTTGACCTTCGACGGCGATCGCGATCGCGGCGAAGCCCTGCTCGTTCCACTTCTGCACCCACTCCTTGAAGGCGGTGCCGCCGCCGCCGTGGACCAGCACGACTCCCGGGACTTTGCCGCCGGGGCTCTGCGGGAGGCCGAGCCACGCGAAGACGCGTGTAGGTTTTCCCTGATACGCGAGGCCCTCGAAGAAGATCGGCTTGATGGGGCCGGTGGCAGCGAAGCCCTCGGCGGCGTGAACGGCGGGTGGCGAGGTCAGATGGCCGAGGGCGGTGACCTGGTCGCGTAGGCGGGGGAAATCTGCGGCGAGGGCCTGCGCCGCGCAGGCGACGGCGACCAGCGCAATCAACGGCGAAACGCGTGTGCGACGGTACGTCGATCCGGCCGTGCTACTCCGGATGGGGTGACGCGTTTTTCGCGGGCAAGACCGCCGCCGGGATTTGGGCGTGAGGGGTGGTTTGGCGTTGTTCGGCAGCGGCCCCCAGATGGCGGCGAGGAGGACGAAAAGTTCGGGCTCCGTCTGTTTGAGTTCTCCGGCGACGAAGGGATAAAAATCATTTGAACCGAAATAGCTCTCGGTCATCTCGGCGAAAAATTCCTTCGCGTTATTCAGTCCGTAGTGCTCACGCATCGCTCCGTAACTCGTGAGGACAGATTTATATTTTCCGCTCGCGCGAAAGTTTCCCCACGCGGCCAAGAGACGTGGTTCCTCGAAGCCGAGGACCTGATCGTGGTAGGCGTGCGCGAGTTCGTGGAGCACGACCCACGGCATGCGGTGGATATCGAAGGGCGCGAGGAAGCCTTCGACGGAGGGAATGTGGACGCACTTCGCGAGCGCTTCGCTGTAGCCCTTCTCTTTCAACCAGCCGCGGCTCGGGTGATACTGCATGGGGCGGAGCTCGCCGTAGTTGAGATCCAGTTGGATAGTAACCGTGCGCAACGTCGCGAGCGCGGGCGCAGGCACGACGAACGTGATCGCGGTGAGGCGGGCGTTGAGCAGTTTTAGCGCACGTTCTCCGAGGGTCGCGCTCCCGCCGCTGAGCAAGCGGTCATCCACGCGCACGTTCCAGCCCTCGACGTTGCGCGTGGTGTGGGCCGTCGGGAGCGCGGGGCGATCGGCAGCGAATGCGCTAAGGGCGAATACCGCTGCGGTCAGCAGCGCCCGGAGAGGTTTCATCGGCGCGAACGGGGGCTTTTCGCGCCGCGATTCATCAGCGCCTCGATCTCGGCGGCTTCGATCGGAATGTTGGCCATGAGATCGAGGGGCTCGCCCTCGGTGACGACGACGGTGTTTTCCAAGCGCACGGCGAAACCTTCTTCCGGCAGGTAGATCCCGGGTTCAACGGTGAGCACCCAGCCGGGCGCGAAGGGGTGCTTCAACAAGCCGACGTCATGCACGTCGAGTCCGATGGGGTGGCCGACCCCGTGCATAAAATATTTCTTCACGGCCGGTTTGTCGGGGTCTTGGCGTTGGATGTCGCGGGGCGTGAGCAGGCCGAGGCGCAGCAATTCCTCTTCGACAATTTTCTCGGACTCTTTCTGCCAGTCCTTGTGCAGCTTGCCGGGCACGACGGCCTTCGTCGCGGCGCGCAGACTGCGCAGCACGGCGTCGTAGACTTCGCGCTGGCGCTTGGTGAAACGGCCGCCGACGGGGATCGTGCGCGTGAGATCGGATTGGTAGTTGGCGTAGCATGCGGCCACGTCGAGGAGGAGCAGATCGCCTTCGCGGCAGGGCTGATCGTTCTGATTGTAGTGGAGGGTGCACGCGTTAGCGCCCGAGGCGATGATCGGGTTGTAGGCGAATTGCGCGCGATGTCCGATGAACTCGTGGGCCAGCTCCGCCTCGACTTGATACTCCATCGTGCCCGGACGCACGGTGCGCAGGAGGCGGCGAAAACCTTGTCCCGTGATCCCACAGGCGCGGCGGATGAGCGCGACTTCGGCGTCGGATTTAACGACGCGCAACTCGTGGAGCAGGCGGGCGAGCCGGCGATAATCGTGGAGCGGGTATTTCGCGCGGACCTGTTGCACGAAACGTGCGTCGCGGGTCTCCACCTCGACGACGGCGCGGTTGTGCTCATTGGTGTTTAAATAGACGTGCTCCAGCTCGCACATCAGCCGGTGGAAAATGGCGGGGAACTCGGTGAGCCACTTGATCTCCTTGATGCCGGAGAGGGCCTGCGCCTCGTCCTTCGGATGTTTGTGACCCTCCCAGGTCTTGAGGTGCGCGTTGGGTTCACGGACGAAGAGCACCTCGCGCAGTTTCGGGTCAAGGGCGTCGGGGGCGAGCACGAGGATCGTCTCCTCCTGCTCGATGCCGGTGAGATAGAACAGGTCCGAGTTGGGGATCGGAATCCGCGAACCGTCGGCGTTCGTCGGCGGGATGTCGTTGGCGTTGACCACGGCGAGGGAGCCGGCGGGCAGCCGCGATTTGAGGCGGGCGCGGTTTTCGATGAAAAGAGTGGAGGGAATGGTTTCGTGGCGCATGGAAAAAATGAAGCAGGAGAGGGCGGGTGGAGGAATGGCTATTTTTGCGAGGGCGGGACGCATCCCTCCGGTCGGAGTCGCCCTTCGGCTGGCGACAGATATCTCCGTCGGTCACTGCGACGAACGGCGTGAGATTTCGGCCGACGGGGAACGCCTCGCCGAGGGAGTGGACGACGTGGGATTTCCCGCGCACCGCGCAGCCGCGGCATCACCTCGCCCATCGCTTCGCCGATGAGGTAGTCGGTTTCCGTGTTGGAATTCCAAGGGTAGCCCTGCTGGTTGGGTGATTCCTCGGCGGGGCGCCAAAACGCCTTGGTGCCGACGAAGACGACGTTGGGTGGCGTCGGGTTAGCGGCGGCAGCCGCTGAGACGGAGAGGAGGAGAGCGAGCGAGACGAGGAAAAGAGAGCGGAAGATAGGCATGAGAAAAAGCACGGGCGCAGCGACGGATACCGGCCCCAGCTTGGGGTGAAACGGAGCGAGAGAGGAGCAGGCCCGCCCCTCCGTCAAATGCTGAGGAGGGAGCGGATGAGAGGGAGGGGTGAGGTGGGTCCGGTGCGCACGAAAACCGAGCCGCTGGAGCCGAATGCGAGGTCTCATTACTGCGCGGAGAACCTTGAAAAAGTTGGGAACATCGTGCTCCGTGCTCGACCATGAAACATTCTTTGACGATGGGCGGTCTGATTTTGGCGCTGATCTGCACCCCCGGCAGTGCGGCGAGCGCAGGTGAGAAAGCGATGCCGACTGCGCCGGCGCAGGCTAACGCGATTACCGGCAAGGTCGTCGAGTCGATGAATGCCGCGAGTTACACTTATGTCTTAGTGGATACGGCCAAGTCCCGGGTTTGGGCGGCGGCGCCGCAGTTTCCCGTCAAGGTCGGCGACACGGTGGTCGTGGCCGATGCGATGCCGATGACGAACTATCACAGTAAGACGCTGAACCGGACCTTCGACGTCGTTTACTTCAGCGGCTACGTGACGGTGAACGGGGCTGCTCCGATGGCGGCGGTGCGAGCGGCTCCGGCGATCAGCGCGGGCGCGGCGAGCGGTGAATTGCCCAAGGGGCATCCGGCGATTCCGGCGTCAGCGAAGCCAGCCGGACCCGATCTGACGAATATCAAGCGGGCCGACGGTGGTCAGACGGTGACGGAGATTGTCACGGGCAAGGCGACATTTGCCGGCAAAGCCATCGCGGTGCGCGGGCGCGTCGTGAAATTCAACGGCGGAATTCTGGGTAAAAATTGGCTACACGTGCGCGACGGCTCCGGTGCCGAGGGCACGAACGACCTGACGGTCACGACCGATGCGGTGGTGAAGGTGGGCGATCTGGTGCTCGTGACGGGTATACTCGCGAGCGACCGCGATTTCGGCGGCGGCTACAAATACGCGCTGATCGTCGAGAACGCGCAGGTTGTGGTCCAGTGAGACGGCGGGGCGCGGCTCGGTCGCAGCCGCCGGCGAAGTGCTGAATCGCTTGCATCCGTCTGCGGCGGACCTTCGACGAGACACGAGCAAGCTCAGACCTCCTGTCCCGCGGAGGGAGGTTCAACGCTATGATGTTCGGCGGGAAACGCGCGGGAGGACAGTGTTTCGTTGATCAGTAGATCTGATCCCCACGTCATTTGAGTTTTTGACTGCCGGTAGCCGCGAGCGCCAGCGAGTGCTGTTTCGACGATCGCCCAAACATCACGAGACGTGCGGATAAAACAGCGACGCAGCAGGGTTTTCTCTGCGTTCCGGTGGCGTCTCTGCGGTGCAAACGGATGGGAGTAGAGCGCCCGAACGCGCCCAAACGGAGAGGGCACCGCAGAGACGGGAGCATCCGCCGCAGAGGAGGCAAGGAACGCGAAGCTCCGCCGCCGAGTGATCCCAACGTCCTTTGAACTCTGGACTTTTCGGTAGCCGCGAGCGCCAGCGAGTGGACAGATCACCACTCGCTGGCGCTCGCGGCTACACGGCAAATCACGGTCTGAATCTTTTGGGCGATTGATATTACGCGGATGCACCCGAGTGAAGGCAGGAGCTGAACCGCTGATTTTCGCTCATGTTTCGGTCTCGGAAGATTAACCTGATTTCCGCGAACTCATTTCAATGAAAGGGACATTTCTCGGGGGCTGGAGTGACGGTCCCGGGGCTTGCATTTGAGGGCTGCGACCGTGCAGTCCAAGCGGGTGCCTGATAGACGTAAGCGGGCTTGAGTGCTTTGTCGTGAAAGGGCTCCTGATAGAGGACGGAGGTCGAGCTGGCGGCGGGTGGGACGAGCCAGGTCCAATTGCCGTAGGGCTCGCGACCAGACTTTTGCTCGTTGCGGCAGAACTCGAGAAATTCATGACCGACATGGTGATGATCGGACATTTTTACTCCTGAGCGATCGAACGATTGGAGGACGGCTTCATTTAAAAGCAGGAGGGCCTTGTCGCGCCAGAGAGTGCGGTCGCTACGAATATCGAGGCCCATGCACTCGCCGATGCGGGGTAAAAGGTTGTAGCGGTTCACATCGCTTAAATTGCGCGCGGCGATTTCCGTATCGAGGTACCAGCCGTTAAAGGGCAAGAGGCGGTACACCATGCCGCCCGCATCGAGGGCCATATCGCTCACGGCGGGGATCGCGTACCATTTTAGTTTTAACGTAGCGAGCCACGGATGCTGCAAGTGAGTGATGGGGATTTCCCAGCGGCAATCGCTGGGCAACTCGTACCAGCGCGGCCCGTGAGCGGCGGTCTCGATGACAACGGGGAGCAGATCAAAGTCGGTGCCGGGGGGGCGCCACCCCAAGGCGATGATTCTCTGAGTGAGGTCATTTTGAGCGGGATCGCCGACCTGCTTGCCGCTGCGCAAGCGGTAGCCGGCGTAGCGCATCAGCTGAGGATTCCAGATGCGGGGGCCGGGTTCGCGTGGAGATCCGGGATCGAAGACCGAGATCGCCGGCCGCAGCTCACCACCGTTGAACGCGAAACGGAGATGGTCCCAGAGGGCCTCGGCGATTTCGGCGGGTTCTCGCAGCTGACGGCAGTCCCTCAGGTGGAGACCCTGCCAGTAAAGCCGGCCGACGCACCGTTCGGCGTTGCGCCAAGCGATGCGGGTGGCGAACGCGAGTTCTTCGAAGGTTTTTACCCAGACGCCCGTTTGCGTGAGCTGCGCCAGGACCGCGCTCACGCGCGCACTGGGATCTTGGGTGGGCGTTGATTCATGGTAGAATTCGCGGATAAATTGCGCGGCCTGCTCGGTCGCCGGGAGTGTCGTGGGCGACTCGACGGGTGGGCCGAAGGCGCGCGCGGGTTGAAAGTCTTTCTGTCGCCAAGCGCCGGGTGCGAGTTGGGCGCCCTCGCCTCGCTGAGGATGGTCAAAGCTTTCGGCGCTCGCGGTGACTTCTGGAAATGTTCCGAGTGCGGCGAGGACCGTGGCGTTGAAGGACGCTGGTCCGCACACGATGACTTCGCATGAGCCCAAGTCTCGAACGTACGCGGCGACGTCGCCCGCGCTCAGGCGCCTCTGCTGGGCGGTGTCGTGTTCGAAAAGTTGCAGCCGGCCGCGATTGGCGGCGGTGCGCAGCTCGGAGAGGTACGCGGCAGTCGTGGGATGGCGGAAGCTGTAGATGATCGTCAGACGCCGTTGGCGGAGCGCGCGAACGGCGGCGATCGCCGGGGTGACGCCGATCCCGGCGACGAAGTAAACGAGGGGGCGGGTATCGTCGTCTTGAGGGCAAATGGCGCCCGCGGGAGCAGAGACCCGCAGGAGCGTGCCTGGGGCGGCTTGGCGGAGCCAGTTGGAAAAAAGGCCGCCCTCTTCGAGTTTAACGCCCAATTCGTAGCGGGTGGGGGAGAAGGCGGTGAGCGTATACGGCCGGCCCACCCAGCGTTCGTCCATCATGGCCTCGATGCGAATGTGTTGGCCGATTTTTGCGGGCGGCAAGACGGCGGGAGGGATGGGCTCGAGGCGGGCCAAGAGCACGCCTTCAGTCAACGGCTCGGTGTGGAGGTGGCAGAGGCTATAATCACTTTGGTTGAGAAATGCAGGCAGCCGACCGCGACAGCCGCCACAGATGCCGCCCGCGCCCGTGAGGCGAATCAAGTCATCGACGGTGGTGGCGCGTTCCGCGGCACGACGCAGGGTCGCGGAGGTCGTATTCGTGCAGCCGCACACAATCTCAGAGCCACCGGAGGCGCGGAGCGAGGCGTCCTCGATTAACACATCACCGTTGGCGCGGAAGGCGTCGACTTGCCAGTCGGCGAGCGATCCCCCTCTGAGCAGGAGCGCCATGGCCTCGGGCAACTGGGGCCAATGTTGGGGCGCGGCCAGACCCAAGAGGCTGCCGGTGCCTGCGGCCAAAAGGAGGGAAGATGCTCCGTCGGGGGAGCTGATCGTCTCGGTCGGTTCCCGAGACTTCTCAATGCGCGCGGCTTCGGTGCGACGTTGCTGCGGGAAATGCCGAACGCGGAGTCGCAGCCCGTTCTCTTGGCGGTAATCCGTGACGACGCAGGCCTCTCCGTTGACGTGGCCCAAGAAGCGATAAGCGGATCCGAACTGGGGTATCGAGTGCACGTAAGCTAACCCCTCGAGGATGGTCCCGAGTGAGCTTTTTTTACCTCCGACCGCGCTCAATTCAGCTGCCTCGATCGCGAGGACTTCCGAGTTTGTGATGGCCGCTGCTTGGAGCGTGCGGCGCTTGCGCTCGAGCACCTCGCGATCGCCGAGCAGGAGACCTGGCCCGATCGTCTCATGCGGCACGGGGCATCCGGGATGAAACAAACCCATTTCCCCGGATAAAACAAAGTAAGCATGGGTGGCGGTATCTCCCGCCGAAAAGAGCACGGTCCCGGCCGTTAATTGTCGTGGGATGGGTGCGGCGATGGGCGCTTGTTCGGTGAGCTCGCCCAGCTCGCCGAAGAGGGCCAGCAGTTTTTCGCGCGACTGGCTTCTGCCTGAGATGGCCAAGTGCAACCGCGCCGTCGCGTCGCCAGCGAGCAGGGCTTTGAACTCAGTGCCCGGTAAGACGGCGACTCTGGTCGCGACGAGGGCGATCGCGGTCCCATTACGAAACTGGCGATCGACCGCGAAGGCTTGCTCGCCGATCAGCTGGCCCGGTTCGTGGATCGTGGCGATCGGGAGCAATGCGCCGGTCGCGTCGCGTCCGTAGATTTTCAATCGACCCGAGCAGAGCACGAGGAGCTCATCCGCTAATGACCCCTCCACCAAAACCACGGCTCCTTCCTCAAAGGATCGCGTGACGGTTAACTCCAGGGCCTGATCGATCCGTGCCGGCGAAGTCTCGGCGAAAAGCAGGCAGAGGCGGCGGTGCGCAAGGGCTTTTTCCTCTAAAGTGATGGGCTGGCAAAGGGGGCGATGCGTCATTGGATTGGTCTTCATTAAGTCGTCGCGGGGAACGCAATTGAGATGTGGTTAAACTACGACAAAAATTCGGCCCTTTTTTCCTTTCTTTGTAGCGTTCCCAGCCGAGTCGGCCAGCGGGCATCGTGGTGGTGGACGAGCTGCACGGCGCGGGGAGTCGCTGGCGGAGCCGATGGGGGCGGAGGAGCCGATGGCGTCAGGCTTGGGGAGTTTGTACGAGCTGTACGGGGCCACCGTTCGCTGACTCCGTTCGCTCTTCCCGGGTGGCGGTCCCGTCAGGCGAGGGTAAACTCCGCCCTCGGCAAAGATCGCGGGGATCACCCCCGGCGCACCACGCACGCGGTCGCGGGATATTTTCCCGCATCACTTGCAATAGGCGAGGTGTGCGCTTGCCTCTGCGCGTGTCCGTTTCACCAACCCTCCTCTGGTTCCGACAGGACCTGCGCTTGCAGGACAACCTGGCTTTGCAGGGCGCGCTCGCACGTGGCGGGGAGATTGTGCCGGTTTTCATCTTGGATGATGCGGCTGAGGGGCGTTGGCGGATGGGTGGGGCGTCGCGCTGGTGGTTGCATCACGCCCTGGTGGCACTGGATGCGTCGTTGCGGGGGCTCGGGTCGCGGCTGGTGATCGCGCGGGGCGATTCGGTCCAGGAGCTGCGGGATCTGGTGCGAAAAACCGGCGCAGGTGCCCTGTATTGGAATCGTCGCTACGAGCCGGCGTTGATCGCGCGGGATTCCGCGATCAAGGCGGAGTTCCTCGGCGCTGGACTCGACGTGAAGAGTTTCAATGGCGCGTTGCTCAACGAGCCGCACACGATTGCGAACAAGGCGGGCGGACCGTTTCAGGTGTTTACGCCCTATTGGCGACACTGCCTCGCGCTGCCCGTAGAAACACCGGTGAAATTCACTGCGAAGAGCTTGGCTTCGCCCCCGCAGCAGCTGCGGTCGCTGGAAATCGCGGAGCTGGAGTTGTTGCCGAAGCGCACTTGGGACGCGGGATTCTCTGCGCTCTGGCAGCCGGGCGAAGCGGGTGCGGCGAAGCGACTGGCGCAGTTTGCGGCGCGCGCGATGGAGAACTATGCGGAGACGCGGAATCTCCCGGACCGCGACGGCACTTCGATGCTCTCTCCGTGGCTCCATGGTGGCGAAATTTCGCCGCGACAGGTGTGGGCGGCGGTTGCGGCGAAGGCGAAAGACACCGGCGTTTTTCCTCCGAGCAATGGCGCGCGAGTGTTTCTCAGCGAAGTCGGCTGGCGGGAGTTTGCGCACCACCTGCTGTATCATTTTCCCCATACGCCTGAGCGACCGCTGCGGCCGGATTTCGAGAAGTTCCCGTGGGCCGAGGACCCCGGCGGGGTCAAGCTGCGGGCGTGGCAGCGGGGGCAGACGGGCTACCCGATCGTCGATGCGGGGATGCGCCAACTCTGGCACACCGGCTGGATGCACAACCGAGTGCGGATGGTGGTCGCGTCGTTTTTGGTGAAGCACCTCCGTTTGCCGTGGTCGCACGGGGCCGCGTGGTTTTGGGACACGCTCGTCGACGCGGACCTCGCGAGCAACACGCTCGGCTGGCAATGGAGCGCGGGCTGTGGAGCGGATGCGGCGCCGTACTTTCGAATTTTTGCGCCGGTGCTGCAGGGCGAAAAATTTGATGTCCACGGTGACTACGTGCGGAGGTGGGTGCCGGAGTTGGCGCAGATGCCCGCCGGAAATATCCACGCCCCCTGGGAGGCACCGCTGCATGTGTTGGCGCAAGCGGGCGTGCGGCTCGGTCCGAAAGGTCATTATCCCCTGCCGATCGTCGATCACGCGACGGCGCGGGCGGAGGCGCTGGCGGCGTTCAAGCAACTGCGTGGCGCGGGAGTCGTCACGCGCGATTGAACATGAACGACGAGACCTTTTCTCACTCCACGCGGATTGAGCGCCCGGCCGCCGAGGTGTTTGCCTGGCACGAGCGACCGGGAGCACTGGCGCGATTGTGTCCTCCGTGGGAGCGGGTCGAATTGGTGAAGGCCACCGGTGGCGTGCGCGATGGTGCGACGGTCACGGTGCGCAATAAGGTAGGTCCGTTTTGGACGGAGTGGCGCGTCGAGCACCGGGACTACGTGGCGGGACGGCACTTTCGCGACGTGCAGGTGGCCGGGCCCTTTGCGCGGTGGGAGCATTGGCATCGCATCGAGCCTGCTGGGCCGGGTGCGTGTAGGTTGACGGATGAAATTTCCTATCGCCTGCCGGGCGGTTCACTCGGCCGGGTAGTCGCGGGCAGTTTTGTGCGACGAAAACTCGCGGCGATGTTTGCCTGGCGACAGGAGCGCACGAAGGCGGATTTGGAATTGGCCTCGCGCTACGGAGCCGTGCGGCCACAGCGAATCTTGGTCGCCGGTGCGTCCGGTATGGTCGGGAAGGCGCTCGTGCCCTTGCTGGAAACGCAAGGGCATCAGGTGGTGCGGCTGGTGCGACGGCGACCGGCCAGCGAAGGGGAGGTCTTCTGGAATCCGGCGGCGGGCGAGTTGGACGTGAGCACACTCGGTGCCGTGGATGCGGTGGTAAATCTGTCGGGCGAAAATGTCGGAGCCGGACGATGGACGAAAGGGCGACGCGACCGGATCGTGCGGAGCCGGATCGACACCACGCGGACCTTGGTCGAGGCGATGACGAAATTTCCGCGGAAGCCAGCGGTGTTCGTGAACGCTTCGGCGGTGGGATTCTATGGGGAACGCGGCGAGGACGCATTGACCGAGCGGAGCGCGGTCGGGAGTGGGTTCTTGCCGGAAGTCTGCCGTGTGTGGGAGACGCATGCGGAAGGAGCGGCGCGGGCGGGCATTCGCACGGCGTTGCTGCGTTTTGGCGTGGTGCTCAGTCCGACGGGTGGCGCGCTGGCGAAATTATTGCCTGTCTTTTGGGCCGGATTGGGTGGCCGCGTGGGCACCGGGCAACAGTGGATGAGCTGGGTGGGGCTCGACGACGCGGTGGGCGCGATTTACCACGCCCTCGTCGCTGAACGCTGTGTCGGTCCGGTCAATGTCGTCGCACCCGAGGCGGTGACGAACGCCGTTTTTTCCGCGACGCTAGGGCGGGTGCTCGGCCGCCCCGCGATGCTGCCAGTGCCAGCGGGTGCACTCCGGCTTATTTTCGGAGAGATGGCGGATGCGACGCTGCTGGCGAGCACCCGCGTAGTGCCGGCGCGATTACAGGAAAGCGGCTACGTATTTCGCCAGGCGACGCTGGAAGGCGCGTTGCGCTCCTGTTTGGGGAAATGAGTCCGGAAGCTGACGCGCATCCCGGGGCGCGGGGTGTGATGTGGCGGTAGCGCGATGTGAGCAAAGTTTAGCGAACCCAACGGGCGTGCAGGCGGAGCCCTCTGGGCGGTCGCGGCGATCGTGGTGACCTGCAACGCACTCTCGCAGCGGTGGAGTTCGCCGCGGTCAGAACGTGCCCTTGATTCCGGCGGAGAAGTACACACCGAAATGGCGGTACTGCCTCGGCTGCGCATAGCCGGGGGTAACTGAGCCATAGCGCGTGTTGACCAAGTACGCGTTGAAGACGTTTCGGATATTCGTGTTCAGCGAGCAGCGCTTGTTGATCTGGTAGTCCCCGCTCAGGTCGAGCGTTGTGCGGGCCGCGGTGTAGTTGTAGGCGTCGGGCCCGAGGGCCGGGAAGGCGGCTCCCTTTTGCTCGCCCCGGTAGTTCCACTTGGCAATGAGTGTGACGGGCTTCTTGGTGAACGTGACACCCCAGTTCATATTTTTTGGAATGAAGCCGGTGAAGTCCGCCTGCTGGCTGCCGCTGAGCTGAAGTTTGGTGCCATTGATGAAGACGGTGAAGAATCGTCCCCACTGGCCGAGCGGGCGCAGGGTGTGACGGATACTGAACTCTGCTCCCATCACGCGCGCCTGGCCGGAGTTGAACTTCGTCGAGAGCTGCCAGCCGACGTATTGCGGATCCAGGCCGAGCAGATCGAGGTCGGCGGCGGTGGCGATGCGCACGTCGTTGGCGAAGAAGTCATCAATCTCCTTTAGAAAAACCCCGGCGCTAAAGATGCCGCCTTGATTGGTGTAATATTCGAGCGATACGTCGTAGTTATCGGCCGTCCACGGCTTCAGCCCGGAATTGCGGACGTCGATCGTGCCTCGGATGACACTCGGGTCGCCGAGCTGCGTCTCGTCGAGATCGCGCTCGCTGATGGTGGAATTGGGAATGATTTCGCTGAAGTCGGGCCGGCCGTAGGTGCGGGCATAAGCGGCGCGCGCCTGGAAATTTTCTGTCACGTGGTGCGTGAGGTGGAGGCTTGGATAATAACCGTCGTAGGACCGGTTGGCGTGGTATCCACGCTCTTCCCGAATCAGCCGCAATTCTTCCATCGAGCCGACGGTGCCCGCATCGGAACGGCGGATACGCTGACCTTGTGCATTGCGGGCGAAGGTGCCGTCGCGGTTGCGCACGAAGACATTGGCGGGTTCGAACACGGGCCCGCGGCCATCATCGGTCGTCTTTTCGTAGCGCACGCCGGTGAGGAGGTTCAGGCGGTTCTTAAAGAGGCGCAGCTCGGTCTGCGCGTAAGACGCGGCGACGGTTTCCCGCAGATACTCGGAGTTGGTGATATGAAACTGCTCCGCCGCGACCGTCTGCCCGGGCGTCATCGCGAACAGGCCAGGATTCTGCTGGTACGCCCTCCACGCGCGGTGTTTCGAGGCAAAGGGCGGAACGAGGCCTGGCAGCCCGAAGTGGGAGTTGTGGTTGACGTAGATCTGATTGCGGTACGGTGCGGCCGAGAGATTTCCACCGACGCCGTTGTGGGTGAACGTGGCGCTTTCCTTGCGGCTGTCGCGGGTCTGTTCGCGGACGACTCCACCGGCTTGGACCGAGACGGGAAACGAGAAGACGCTCAGCCGGCGTTGCACGTTGAGGTCGGCGGCCCACAGGCCATCGCTCACGTCGCGGCTGAGGGCGGTGGCGTTATTCACGCGGTAGTTGTTGATGTCGTAGAGATCGACCTCGCGGCCACTGTTGTCGTAGGCCCGGATGGCCTTGGGTTGAAGGGAGGTGATATCCGACAGGACGATCCGCACGGTGGGCACGAGCGTGATGTTCATGCCGGCGAAGTTGCCCTCGTCGGTGCTGCGAAACGCGTTGGTCGAAAACGAGCGCGTGAGGCTGGTGTCGATCCGCCAGCCGCCGTTGTCGAAGCGGTAACGCAGGGAGCCTGAACGGACCTCTTCGTAGCGGGTCATGAAGTTGCCGCTGCCGAGCGTCACCACGCCGCGCCCGGTCGCCCCGTTGGTGAAAGTGTCGCCGAAGGTGAGCGGGATTCCGCCGGCTGCGGCAGTGATGGTGGGCGTGCCGTTGGTGCCGACATTGAAGTCGAAGCTCTGGTGCCCCCAGTATGCCTGGTACTGATTCAGCATCGTGCTGAAGGAGAGCACGGAGTTGGGCGTGACGCGCCAATCGGCCTTGGCGCTGATGGAGTTTCGTTTGATGTCCTTTGAACCATCGTTGATCCCGTACTGCTGGAGGAAGGGCTTGCTGAGCGAGGCGCCGGTGGAGGTGCCGGCCGCGTTGTAGAGGAGCGTCGAGTGATCCTCCTCGCCGGCGGAGTCGGAGGTGCTGCCGGTGACGACGAGGCCGAAGTTCTTATTCACGGGCAGCGTGTAGTCGAAGTCGACCCCGGGCAAAACCTTCGAGCGTTTGCGCTCGTAGGAGTGAGGCTGCGGGCGGAGCGTGAGGTAGTCGCCGTTGCCCGCGGCGTAGAGCCGGTAGCGGAGTTCGGCGCGGCTGCGCTCGAACGCGCTCTTGCTGACCAGATTCACCGAGCCGGCCATCGAGTCGGCGGGCGTGGAGGGCGTGGGCACCTTGGCGACCTCGATGCGGGAGACGTTGTTGATCGCGAGCTGCGAAAACTGGAAGGTGCGGGAGTTGCCGTTGAAGTTGGCGTTGGCGAGCTGGGCACCGTCGGCCAGCACGACGGTAAGATTGGTGGAAAAACCGCGGAGCGAGACGGTGTTGATCTGCGCGTCGTCGTGATCGCCCGTGATGCCGGGCAGATATTTGAGGAACTCGCCGACGTTGCCCTCGGCCATATCGCCGAAGGAGTCGGTGGAGATCACGCTCTTGATGTTGGGGGCGAAGCGCTGCTCGTTGGTGGCGAGCGCCTCGCCCTCGGTGTCCCGGGAGGTGGCGACGACGAAGGCGTCGAGTTTGACGGTCTCCGCGTTTTTGCCGTAACGCGCCACGCTCGTGAGGTTGATGTCGTGCGTGAGGTTCTTCCCCGGCGGGACTGCCAACGGGATTTGTTGCGAGTCGAGGCCGGTGTAGAAAACTTCGAGCACGAGCGGCCCAGCCGGCAGCGGCGTGAGGCGGTAGATGCCGGATTCGTCGGTGAAGGCGACGCGATCGGTGCCGCGCACGGTGACGCGGGCGTTGTTGAGGTACTGCCCGGTCACGAGATTCTGGATGCGCCCGGAAATGGCTCCCGTGGGTTGAGTGCTTGCGGCGGCGGGGCTGGCGGCTTGGGCGCGTTCGAAGCGGGTTGGCGCGAGCACGGCAAGGGTGGTGGCGAAGAGGAAGGCCGTCTGCTGCCAGCAAGGGCGCAGACGGTTAAGGTTGGTTTGCATCGGGGTGTCCTAGGAAGGGGAGGAAGGGAAGAAGCCTCTGCGCATAACGTCAAACGTCGGCGGCGAGGTCGGCGGCGAGGTCGGCGGCGAGGTCGCGGGCCGGGGCCAAACAGACGAAGCGATACAAGGTTTTAATGTTTAATGTCGGCCGCTTG
>Ga0209550_10001881_pt1 | contig 20235 bp, 14 predicted proteins | sample LauGreSuBDMM15SN_2_FD_187567 | JGI IMG/M metagenome (GOLD analysis project Ga0209550, IMG submission 187567) | Freshwater lake microbial communities from Lake Michigan, USA - Su13.BD.MM15.SN (SPAdes) (version 5) | ecosystem: Environmental > Aquatic > Freshwater > Lake | place: Lake Michigan... | reverse complement strand
GCTGCCGCTCTCAAGGCGGAGCGTGGACCAGTCGATGTGCGGCACGAGGCTGGCGGGGAGTTCGGCTTGGAGAAAGGCGCTGGCGGTGGGGATGTCCGAAAAGGTGGCTTTGACAATTTTGTCGTGCGGTTGATGCAGACCAGACATGCATGTGACCATAAACATGGGGAGGAGATGGAGGAAGTTTAAAGTTTGTCCGTTTTAATGCGTGGACTGGATCTAGTCGGCAGAGTTTTCAGGGGGGAGTTTTCAGAGGCGTCAACGCGCGGGGAAAGAAAAGGGGCAACATCAGCAGCTTTGCAGAAGATTTATTTCCACAATCTACTATAGCATAGGGAGCGATGAAATTTCTGTTTTGCGGAGTTTAGATTTGCGCCGAAACCGCATCAATTGAAGAGCAACTTCGGTCGATTTAGACCATTGTCCCTTTGAAATTAGACTTTGTAGCGCAAAAGAAGGGGCCATGGCTGTCTCGGCCGTGTGGAGACTGGTCTCCCCGCTCACAGCATACCCATCGGAAACAAGGAGCAGACCGCAGCACACAGGCGAGACGCGCTGTGCCCCTCTACTAAAATCCAAATGCAAGCGGCTTTTGGTATTAGACCACTTCGGGGCATCAATAACATTTAAAAACGTTTCATATCACTATCCCGAAACGATTGTGATCGATCAGACCCAATCTCCGATGAGCTATAAAAGTCTAGCGGCAAACGTCCTCAATTTCTCGCCAAAGACTTTGCTAGACCGATAGAGTGTTTGTGATGAGCGAGACGATTCATGAGACCCTGCGGTCACTTCTATGCGAGCTTGGCATTGCCATCCGCGATGCGGTGATAACGCAGCGCGGCGGACTGGATGCCGTCGCTCTATCCACCGTGACGGGTCATGCTGGGGGCGACACCATTTTTGCCATCGATAAGTTTGGCGAAGAGGCTATTTTGGGGTGGTTTCGATCTTACTGGCCGAATGAATATCCAGTTCAGATCGTGATGGAGGGCCTCGAGGGCGATTTGTGCTTTCCGGAGGGTACGGCGGTAAGCTCGACCGATTGGAAGTGCATCATTGATCCTATCGATGGAACTCGTGGAATCATGTACGACAAGCGAAGCGGTTGGGCGCTTGCTGCCATCGCTCCGCAATCAGGCGACCAAACGATGCTCTCGCAAATCATCGCCGCGTCGATGACTGAAATTCCAACGTCGCGGCATTGGAGGGCAGATCAGTTCAGCGCCACGCGGTCGGGGAGTTTGATCTCAAGCGCTTTTGATGTTCGCGCGGGAATGAGCGTCGAATGCGATTGGCCCAAGCCGTCGCGCGCTACCAATTTCGAACAAGGCTTCTCCTCTTTTGTGAAGTTCTTTCCTGCAGGCCGAACACTCACCGCCCAAATTGAGGAACGACTCTGGGACGAACTTGTCGGTCTAAACCCATCGGCATCGCCCGTGATCTTCGATGACCAATACATCTGCACTGGCGGGCAGTTCCATGAACTGATGTCGGGTCGGGATCGACTCATCGGTGACCTGCGGCCGCTTGTTTATCGGACTCTCGATATCGATTTTTCGGGGCTTTGCTGTCACCCCTACGACTGCTGTACGGCGATGCTGCTGGAGAAGACGGGCGTGATTTACGAACACCCTCTAGGTGGCTTTCCAGATGCGCCACTGGACACTGATTCCGGAGTGCCTTGGATCGCGTATGCCAATGAATACTTGGCCGCGCAAGCCCGGCCTGTATTGAATAAGATTCTGAAGCAATTCCTTGTATGAACCGCGAGCGCATACTCGCCCTGCTGGGCGCCACAATCTTGAAGTCTCTTTTTATGACCCTTCGGATTCGCATTGTGGACGAATCGGGTTTTCATAAAGATCCTTCCATCGACCCCGTGCTGTTTTGCTTTTGGCACAATCGCATCCTGGGAATCACCTTTGCGTTTCAGCGCATTTATCCCAAGCATCGGAGCGGTGTGACTGTTCTTACGAGTGCCAGTAAGGATGGAGAAATACTCGCTCGTCTTGTGGCTGAATTTAAAATGCGATCTGTTCGTGGGTCGAGTTCTCGAGGGGGCTCTCGAGCCTTGTTGGAGCTCATTCGACTTGTTCAATCTGGGAGAGATATTGCCATCACGCCGGATGGTCCGCGGGGTCCACGCTATAGCCTTGGCCCAGGCGTCATCCAACTCGCCCAAACCACCGGGGCGAAGATCCTGCCTCTCCACGCTCAATTCTCTCGCTGTTTTCAAATGAAAACCTGGGATGGCTTCATCATCCCGTTGCCATTTTCAAGAGTGTCGATCAATGTGGGGAGCCCGATACGTATTCCAGCGGAATCAACTAATACGGAATTCGAGCGCGAACGAAAGCAACTGGAGGAAATTTTAAAACATGGAGCGGATTGATGGAATCGCCGTTGCGGCGAAGGTAATGGAGGAAACCCGAATCAGGATTGCAGCGCTCGCGAAGCGTGGCATCACTCCTGGATTAGCAGTCGTGCTTGTCGGGGATGACCCCGCTTCGCGTGCCTATGTTCGCTCGAAAGACCGCAAAGCTGCCGAACTGGGTTTGCATTCTGTAAAAAAGGAACTCAGCGCAGATACGACTCAGGCCGAACTCTTGGCTGTGGTCGCCGAGTTGAATGCCGATCCGTCCATCCACGGCATTCTCGTTCAGTCGCCGCCGCCGCCTCAGATTGACGAAGCGGAAATCGTAAAGGCGATCGACCCCCGCAAAGATGTGGACGGATTCCACCCTGTGAATGTCGCCAAGTTGGCCATGGAAGATCCGACGGGATTTGTTCCCTGCACACCGCTTGGCTGCATTCGGCTTTTGATTGAAGCTGGGATCGAAACTGCTGGACGTAAGGCCGTGGTGGTCGGGAGGAGTATGATCGTCGGCAAGCCCATGGCTCTCCTTCTAATGAAACGTGGACTGGGCGGCGACGCCACGGTGACCGTGGCACACTCCCGCACCCGAGACTTAGCCGCAGTGACGCGTGAGGCGGACATTGTTATCGCCGCGATCGGGCGTCCGAATTTTCTGGGAGCCGACCACATTCGCGAAGGAGCCGTCGTGATCGATGTGGGCATCAATCGCATCGAGGATCTTTCCACTCCAAAAGGCTACCGCCTTGTCGGGGATGTGGATTACGATGCGGTCGCGGATAAATGTGCGGCCATTACTCCTGTGCCAGGGGGCGTAGGGCCCATGACCATCGCGATGCTGATGTCGAATTGCGTCTCGGCCGCAGAGCGATTAAACGCTTGATCACATTTTGATGCCCCCGGCATTGAAGCTAAGAAGCACCGAGCCAATCACGGGATAACCCAACACGGAAAGTCTGACTCAAAAGTGATTCTCTGATGACTTAACGGGTGAGTGAAAGCGAGCTTCCAAGCATGTAGGTTCAGCGGCGGATCGTCGACCGATAGCGTTTGGCGCGAAGTCAACTTCTGGTCGGCTTGATAAAGAGGATCCCCCACGACTGGCATCCCCATGTGCCAGAGGTGGACTCTTATTTGATTCGTTCGACCCGTGAGGGGCATGGCTTCTAGGATCGTTGTTCCATCGGAGAGGTATTCGCGCACCCGAAACTCCGTACGAGAGGGCATGCCATGAATGAGGTCTACGATCCGTCCCCCGCCATCAACAGGGGAAGTGCCAATGGGGGCATCACAAAAGAAATGCGTTCCCGCAGGGCGACCAAGCACACGAACAAGATATGTTTTTTCTACCTCACCACGCTCAAATTGAGGTTGGAGGAGTTTTGCAAAATGCCGCGTGCGCGAAAAAACAACGATCCCGGTTGTGTTGGCATCCAACCGATGAGCCGGACGCGGTTTTTGGGGATGGTAAACTTTTTGAAGAAGGGACTGGAGGGAGTTGAGATTGAATCGCCCGCTTGGATGCACGGGGAGCGGGGCGGGCTTATTTACTACGATGATGGCCTCATCCTCGTGAAGGAATCGAATATCGGGATTCACATCCGGCTCGATGGTCGATGGAAGCTTGCGGAAGTAACGCTCACCGGAGCGCACGATTTGCTCCGGATCCACAGGATTTTTATCACCTCCAAGAAGATGTTTGTTTTGAAAAATCTGCCCCCATTTCTCAGGCTCCGAGTGAGAAAATATTGACCCTAAGGCTGCCAAAATGGTCTGTCCATCTTGATCCAAGGGAATAGTCAGTGGGCGAAAATTATCGTAGGCCTTACTGCCTGGAAGAGGCGTTGCGGCTAGCCTGACGGCCGATTCCCTCATCTCGATGCGGGCGGCCATTTGTTCGGCTCGTGTCTGGAAGCAGTGTGGACAGGATTTGTCTGGCACATAGCGTTCATCTCTCTGGTCGGCTTCCGAGAGCGGGCTGAGGCATTTAAAGCACTGCATCGTCTCGGTCTCGCGGAGAGCGGGATCCACTCCGACACGTTGATCAAAAACAAAGCACTCTCCATCGTAATGAGCGCCTCCGCATTCCTCAAAATACTTCAAGATGCCGCCATCAAGTTGGTAGATCTCACGGAAGCCTTCCCTTTCCATGTAGGGCCCGGCCTTCTCACAGCGGATGCCGCCCGTGCAGAACATTACGATCGGCTCGTCTTTGAGAGATTCTGGAAAACGTTCCACCGCCTGGGGAAAATCTCGAAAGTGATCAATGCCCGCTGGGAGTGCCCCTCGAAAGGTTCCTAGCTTGATCTCATAGTCGTTACGGGTATCCAGCAGTGTGATGCGGCGTCCCTCATCGAGCCATTGCTTGAGCGTGGCGGGGGGGAGTTTCGGCGACGTGCGCCGGGCGGGGTTGATCCCATCCACCCCGAAGGCGATGATTTCTTTTTTGATCCTCACGAGCATTCGCGAGAAGGGTTGGTGGTCGCTTTCACTCGTTTTGACTGCAAGGCCCTCCAATCCCTGAATGCTTCTCAACTCCGCTAGAAGGAGATCAATTTCTGCTGAACCTCCGGCGACAAAGAGATTAATTCCCTCCATACTGATCAGAATCGTGCCCTTCAATCCCCATCCCCTGCAGAGGCTCAGAAGGCGCTGGCGGAGTGACTTGAGATCGGTCAGCTCCGCGAACCGGTAAGCCGCAACGTTCGTGATTGGGATTGAGTGTAGAACTGACGCAGACATAGCAAACTCACACTCCACCATACCGTCGAGAACGTGATCGAAAATCCTCCAGAGCCGCAAGAAAATCTTCCTTCTCAAATTCCGGCCAGAATTTTTTGGTCACATGGATCTCCGTATAGCTGAGTTGCCAGAGGAGAAAATTAGAGATCCGCATTTCGCCGGAGGTTCGGATCAGGAGATCGGGATCGGGAATTCCAGCGGTATCCAAGCGGGCGTCGAAAATCTCAGGGGTGATATCCTCCTCGCGGAGTGCACCGGCGGCAACATCGCGAGTGATGGATTTAACGGCATCCATGATTTCCGTCCGACTGCTGTAGTTGATAGCGAGCACGAGGTGAAGTCGGGTATTTGAGGCCGTGGCCGCCATCACCTCCTGCAGCTTGCGTTGGCAGACGGAGGGGAGTTCCTTGCGTCGTCCGATGTGATGAAGGCGAATGCCCTCCCGCACCATTTCGTCCCGCTTTTGGTTAAGGAATTTCTCCAGCAAAAGCATGAGTCCATTGACCTCGAGCGCAGGACGCTTCCAGTTCTCCGACGAGAAAGCGTAGAGTGTGAGATATTGCACTCCCGTGTCGAGGCAGGCCTGAACGCAGCGCTCAATCGCCTTCGACCCAGCCTCGTGGCCGACTAAGCGAGGCAGTCCACGTTGCTGCGCCCAGCGTCCATTGCCGTCCATGATGACGGCAACGTGTTTGGGGGTTTCGCTCACAATCAAAGTCGGATCGTTTGAGCGCGGCCTGGCCCGATGCTCACGATCGAAAGTTTCGCGCCCGTGAGTTCTGATATTTTTTTAACATAGGTGCGGGCTTTGGGCGGAAGTTCCGAGAATTTGCGAGCCTTTTCCGTGCCCTTTAACCAACCTGGCATTTCGATGTAAACTGGTTCACATCGAGCGAGGTCATCGCTATCGGTCGGCGGAAAATCAATCACCTTGCCATCGAGTCGGTAGGCGACACAGATGTGAATGGTTTCAACGCCATCGAGTCCGTCGAGGTTCGTGATGGCGATTTTATCGATGCCATTCACCATCGTCGAGTAGCGTGTCGATACCGCATCGAACCAACCACAACGGCGGGCACGTCCTGTGGTGGCGCCGTATTCGCGCCCCATGGCGTGAAGGGTGTCGCTCAGTCCTTGATCCTCTGTGGCAAATGGCCCTTCACCCACGCGGGTGGTGTAAGCTTTCATCACTCCGAGAACGGAGTTGATCCGGTGTGGCGGAACACCGCTCCCTGTGGAAGCTCCCCCAGCCGTCGTGTTCGAACTCGTCACAAAGGGATATGTGCCGTGGTCGATGTCGAGGAAGGTTCCTTGAGCACCTTCAAAGAGCAGGCTTTGTTTCAACTCCAAAGCGCGGTGCAGAAATATGACGGTATTGGTAACAAATGGCCGAAGCTTCTCGCCGGCGGCGAGGTAATCTTGGAGGATTTTTTTACCATTGAGGGGCGCGAGGCCGTGACTCTTGAGGATCTCGTTGTTCTCCTTGACGCGTTGCGTGAGTTTTGCGGCGAAGACTTCCGGGCGCATGAGATCGGCCATGCGAAGGCCAGTGCGTGAGGCTTTATCGGCGTAAGCGGGTCCGATACCCCGCTTCGTAGTGCCGATTTTTTTGGCACCTTTTTGAACCTCGCGCAACTCATCAAGCGAACGATGGTAAGGCAAAACAAGATGTGCCGCATCGCTGATAAGAAGGTTCTTTCCGACCTTAATTCCACGCGCTAAGAGTCCGTCGATTTCCCCAACAAGGGAGACTGGATCAATCACGACACCATTGCCAATGACGCATGTTTTTGACCGCCGAAGGATGCCGGAGGGAATGAGATGGAGAACGTATTTCTCTCCACCGATAACGATCGTGTGTCCGGCATTATTACCTCCTTGGCTGCGAACGACGATGTCAGCCTCATCCGTGAGAAAATCGATAATCTTCCCTTTTCCTTCGTCACCCCACTGCGCTCCGACAAGTATTGTATTTGGCATAAAAAATGAACTTGTAGCTTTGAGTTTGTGGTGAGGACTGACAAGTGAATTCTACCCTTACTCACGGACATGAGTGACCTTGATCGGTTTGCCAAAGACACTGCGCACGATAACCGTGTCGATCTATCAGTGGGCTGCGACCGGTGCCTGCAAACACCAAAAGCCTCCTGCGGCGCGCAGGAATCCTTTACGATCTCACTTCTCTATCGGAACGGAATTGCGCTCCAACCAAGCGGCATAATCTGCCTCGGTGGAATGGCTCGCAGCCAGTGCGAGGGTTTCGAGAACAGCCTCCTCCTCTGTGGCTTCAAAAGAAAATCCATTTGCGCCAAGAAAAATGTAGGCCGCCATAAACCCGATGCGCTTGTTGCCATCGAGAAAAGGATGGTTCTTGACAAGCCCAACGGCATACGAAGCAGCTAACTCGAAAACAGAGGGCTTACCATATGCTAAAAGGTTTTTTGGCTTGTTGATTGCAGAATCCAGAAGCCCTTCATCCCTAATTCCTGATAAACCTCCAAATCGATCAAGCAATTCTGTTTGAACTGCAAGCAGAACGGGGCGCTCAATCCAGTTCGGTTCGCTCATTTTGCGAGTTCGCGAAGAGCGTTGCGATAGCGTTGCATGCCCTTATCAGCGATTTCCATCATATTTTTAAACCCAGGCTTATCGGGCGTGACACGCAGCGAGCACTCCGGCGACTCAGTAAAATACAGGATCGTTCCCTCCTCCGCTTTAAGCTGTTGCAAAGCCTCCTTGGGAAGAACCACACCGAGGGAATTACCGATTTTGCGGACTTTGGATTGAGCGATCATGGAATAACTTTAGTTATTACATTTGCAGATGTCAAATCCGTTGGCCAGCTAAGCTGTTATTGGGATCAGCTAAGGGGAGCCCATTCCTGATTTTTTCATCGCCAACAGGGAGGGCTTCACTCGCCTAGTTCCTGACTGACTTTTCTGAATTGGCCGGGATAAGAAACTCTGCGGCGATCGGCCATGGGTGATTTTGGCTTTCCTATTGCCGATGGGAGGTATTGGAATATAGCAACGCTACTATCCCAGTTTATATATATCCATGCTTGCCGACGCCGATGTCATTTCTCTGACGAGTGAGCGATTTTCGCTCAATTCCAGCCAACCCCCTTCCGTAGTCGCCCTTGAGAAGGGTGGCTCCGAACGAAAGTTCTACCGTGTGTGCATGGGCAGGGAGTCGATGATTTTTGTGAAATACTCCAGCCAAAAGGAGGAAAACCGGCACTATGTCGATATAGCGCGATTCCTTCAGACTGCTGGCGTCCCCGTTCCCGAGATTTATCATCATGATCCAGCTGACGGATTGATCTGGATGCAGGATCTAGGGGAACTCGATCTCTGGAGCTTTCGAAATGAATCGAGGGACGCCCGCATGGCGCTTTATACCTCGACGCTGGATGGCGTGCTGCAAATGCACTTAAAAGCGACCTCGATTGTCGGCGACGCGAACATCCAGTTGGAGCGGGAATTTGACCAAAATCTTTATATGTGGGAGCAGGAGTATTTTTTTGAAAACTGCCTGAAAAATCACTTCCAGATTCCACCAGAGGAAGTGGAGAGCCTGTCGCAATTGCCCGCCTTGCTGAATGCCGCCTCTCGCTTGGCCGAGCTCCCTCGCGTGCTTGTGCATCGTGATTTTCAATCGCAGAACGTCATGATTTCCGAGGGATCCGCGTGGTTGATTGACTTCCAAGGGATGCGTTTTGGTTTGCCTCAATACGATCTCGCCTCGCTCTTATACGACCCGTATGTGACGTTGACAGACTCCGAACGGAACGAACTCGTCGAAGTCTATAAAAAGCGCTTGATTGCCAATGGCGGCGCGGTGGACTCTGATTTTGACACAACCTATAAATGGTGTGCCCTTCAGCGCCTCATGCAGGCCCTTGGCGCCTACGGCTTTCTCGGTCACCAAAAAGGCCGCACTTCCTTTCTTTCCCACATCCCGGCTGCTAAAAAATCACTCCAAGAGGTCATGTCGGGGCTTGATGGGCTCGAACCGCTTCTTCAAAAATTAAAAACCTTGTCATGAACAAAAGCCCCGAAACCACAGTCATCCGCCGCATCTCGCCATCCCTCGACAACGCCCGCTTTGCCGTCAAGCGGGCGGTCGGAGAGACGATCACCGTCAGAGCCGATGTTTTCAAAGATGGTCACGACGAAATTGCCGTCTTGTTGAAATGGAGGCCAGTTGGCTCAAAAACTTGGAGGGAAACTCCGATGATGCCCCACCTCAATGACAACTGGAGCGGCACCCTTTCGCTGACTTCCCCTGGAGCTTGGGAGTTCACCGTCGAAGCTTGGGGTGATGTTTTCTTTTCTTGGCAGCACGAGCTCGAGAAAAAATTCGCCGCCGGATTGCTTGATCTCCAGAGCGAGATCCTCGAAGGAGCTGCTTTCATTGGATCCGCCGCCACCCGCGCGGGCAAGTCGCCGGACGGAGAAGCCTTAAAGAAAATGGCCTCAACGATGCGTGGAGCTGATGCCGCCCATGCACACGATCTCGCGCATGATGCCACTCTCTGTGCTCTTATGCAGGTCTACGCCGACCGATCACTTTCCACCACGGCGGAACCTTTTCATCCAGTGTGGGTCGACCGCGATCGTGCGACCTTCGCCGCTTGGTATGAATTTTTTCCAAGGTCTGCAGAAGGCAAGGCGGATGCGGGTTCGACATTCCGCGACTGCCTTGGACGGATCGACGATGCGAAAGCCATGGGCTTTGATGTGATTTATTTTCCCCCGATCCACCCGATCGGCGCAACGAACCGTAAGGGCAGAAACAACTCGCTCCATTGTGAACCGGGTGAACCCGGTGTTCCCTATGCCATCGGGAATAATCGGCAGGGAGTCAATGGAGGCGGGCACAAGGATGTGGCTCCCGAACTCGGAACACTCGAGGATTTTGATTGGCTCGTCGGAGAAATCAAAAACCGCGACATGGAAATTGCGCTCGATTTTGCAATCAACTGTTCCCCTGACCATCCTTACGTGAAAGCCCACCCAGAGTGGTTTTTCAAGCGTCCGGACGGCTCGATCAAGTATGCCGAGAATCCGCCAAAAAAATACGAGGACGTCTATCCGCTCAACTTTCACAATCCGAACTGGCAGGAACTCTGGGACGAATTGAGGGACGTTGTTCTTTTCTGGTGCGGGCATGGCGTTGGGATTTTCCGGGTGGACAACCCACATACGAAGCCTGTCGCCTTCTGGGAGTGGCTCATCGCCGAAGTGAAGCGTCAATACCCTGGGACGGTTTTTCTGAGCGAGGCTTTCACCAAGCCAAACATGATGCAGGAACTCGCCAAGGTCGGCTACACGCAAGGCTACACGTATTTCACTTGGCGGAATACAAAGCACGAGTTGAGCGAGTATTTGACCGAACTCACCCAAGGCCCGATGAAGGAATACTTCCGTGCCAACTTCTTCGCAAACACTCCCGACATCCTGCCTGAGTATCTTCAGCAGGGCGGACGGCCCGCATTTTTGATCCGAGCCGCGCTGGCGGCATTGACCATGCCTGTCTACGGCATCTATAGCGGATTCGAATTGTGCGAGAATTCTCCGGTTCCAGGCAAAGAAGAATACGTGGACTCCGAAAAATACCAATTCAAGGGCCGCGATTGGAACGCACCAGGGAATATCAAAGACTACCTCACGCGTCTGAACAAAATCCGTCGCGAAAACCGTGCGCTTAGAGAATACGCTAATCTTCGGACTCACACTGCGGAGAATGACCAAATCCTCTGCTTCAGCAAAACCACCGCTTCTCTCGAAGAGGCATTACTCGTGGCTGTGACCGTTGATCCTAGAAATACGCAAACGGCCTTTATTCATGTCCCTCTGGCGGAATTTGGATTAGCCGAAACCGAAGCCTATCAAGTTGAAGATCTGATTACCGGCGAGAGATATTTGTGGCAAGGTTCGCGCAACTTTATTTCGCTCGATCCGCATTCCCGCCCAGCTCACGTCTTCCGCATCCGGCGCTGTGTCACCCGAGTTGGGGGAGAAGATATCTTTGCCTGATCTCTCCATTTTCGTCCCTTGTTGGACAAAAGCCCCGGCAGTGAGTTAAGTTAGCGGTCATGTCATTTGTTCATCTGCACTGCCATTCCGAATTCTCCCTTCTCGACGCCTCGGTGCGCGTCGGTGAATTGGTGAAAAAGGCCGCCGTCCTCGGTATGCCGGCGGTTGCAGTGACGGATCACGGCAACCTGCATGCAGCTGTGCCATTTTATCAAGCCGCACGGAAGACCGGGGTGAACCCGATCATTGGTTGCGAAGTTTATGTCGCGCCCGGGTCGATGCTTGATCGCAATGGGTCATCAGCGAAAGATTCCGCCTACCATCTCACGTTGCTGGCAACGGATGCGGAAGGGTATGGCAATCTGGTCAAACTCGTAACCTCAGCGCACTTGGAGGGCTTTTACTATAAACCACGCGTGGATAGGGAGAGACTGGCAGCCCATGCCAAGGGCCTCATCGCACTCAGTGGATGCGTGAAGGGCGAGGTACCCACCCTTATCGCCGGAGCACGAATGAAGGAAGCCAAGGAAACGGTTGCCGCCTACCGCGATATTTTTGGGCCCGAAAATTACTTCATCGAGTTGACCGAGTTCGGGCTCGATGCCCAACGGCGAGTGAATCCGGAATTGATCAAGCTCGCTCGCGAATTTGACCTCGGACTTGTGGCTACGAACGATGTGCATTTCCTCGAAAAATCACACCATGAAGCTCACGACGTGCTCATTTGCATTGGCTCTGCATCCATGGTGGTGGATGAGAAGCGCCAGCGCTACAGCCCCGAGCTTTACTTCAAATCTTCAGAGGAAATGAGGGCCCTTTTTGCCGAGCTTCCGGAAGCCTGTGACAATACACTGCGTATCGCGGAACGTTGCCATTTTGAGATGGAATTCGGTGTTCCTAAATACCCAAACTTCGACTCCCCCGATGCCCGCAGCCGCGAGCAATACCTGCGCGATCTCTGCTACGGAGGGCTTCGCATGCGATTCGGTAGTCGAGTGGATACGGACGTCGAACTCACGACCCGCCTGAATTACGAGCTCTCGGTGATCGAAAAAACGGGGTTCATCAGCTATTTCCTCATCGTCTGGGACTTCATACGCTATGCGAAGGAACAAGGCATTCCAGTCGGTCCTGGACGCGGATCCGCAGCCGGTTCGCTCATCGCCTACGTGCTCGGCATCACCGACATTGACCCTCTCCGATACGGCCTTATTTTCGAACGCTTCCTGAATCCCGAGCGCATCAGCCCGCCGGATATCGACGTCGATTTTTGCATGGAACGTCGAGGCGAGGTGATCGAATACGTTCGTAAAAAATACGGCGAACGTGCGGTCTCACAGATTGTGACCTTCGGCACACTTGGAGCGAAGAGCGTGATTCGCGATGTCGGCCGCGTATTGGGCTGGAGCTATGGAGATGGCGATCGGGTCGCTAAAATGATCCCAAATGAGCTGAATATCGATCTTCAGGGTGCTAAGGAAAAGAATCCCGAGCTGGCCGCCGCGATTGAGAATGAGGCGCCCGTCCGTCAGCTATGGGACTATGCCACCGTACTTGAGGGCCTGAGCCGCAACGCGGGTATCCATGCTGCCGGAGTGGTCATCGGCGATCGTCCGCTGGACGAGTTCATTCCACTCTGCCGAGGCAAAGAAAATGAAGTTGTGACCCAATATGCAATGGGCCCGCTCACCGACCTCGGGATGTTGAAGATGGATTTCTTGGGTCTGCGCACGCTCACGATCATGCAGGAAACCGTGAGGCTCATTCATGTCGCGCATCCCGATTTTAAAATCGACACGATTCCCACGGACGATAAAGCCTCTTTTGGGATCTACAACCGAGGCGAAACGCTGGGCGTTTTTCAGATGGAGAGTGGTGGCATCACGAGTTGCTGCAAACGATTTGATGTCGGCTGCATCGAAGACATCATCGCCGTCGGCGCGCTTTACCGTCCGGGTCCGATGCAGTTCATTCCTGAATATATCGAGCGCAAGAAGGGGTTAAAAAAAGTCGAATACCTCCACCCCCTCCTCGAAAAGGTTTGTGCGGAAACCCACGGCATCATTGTTTATCAGGAACAGGTCCAGTTGGCGGCCAGCGTGCTCGCTGGATACTCACTCGGCGAGGCCGACCTTCTCCGCCGAGCGATGGGCAAGAAGGATGCCGAAAAAATGGAAAAGGAACGGGCCCGCTTTGTCGCCGGTTGCGAGAAACACAATAACATCACGCCGAAAGTGGCGGATGCCATTTTCGGATTCATCGCGAAATTTGCCGAATACGGATTCAATAAATCCCACAGTGCCGCCTACGGCTGGATTTCTTATCAGACAGCCTATTTGAAGGCTCACTATCCGCGCGAGTTCATGTCCGCGATGCTGACCTTCGACGCCAGCACAACCGAACGACTCGCAGAGGTGATCGGAGAATGCCGCCGCATGGAAATCCCCGTTCGTCCCCCGGATATCAATTCCAGTGATCTCAAATTTTCTCCAGAAACATCGGGCGACGGGATTCGCTTCGGTTTGGCCTCAATCAAGAACGTGGGTGCCGGCGCGATGGAATCCGCGATTGCCGAGCGCACTAAGGGTGGAAATTTTGTATCCCTCGATTCCTTCTGCTCGCGACTCGACTCACGAACCGTAAACCGAAAAATCCTAGAAAGCCTAGTGAAGTGCGGCGCCTTTGATTGCTTGGGCAAGAGCCGCGCTCAACTCTTTGCGGAGATCGAATCCACCATGGCCTCGGCCGCCTCACAGCAGCGCGATCGCGCAAGCGGACAAGTCTCTCTTTTCGAAGATATGCCACTGATGCCGTCCAAGGCGTCTGTTGCGAATGCCGCCGTCGAACCATGGCCCCAACTGGAGATGCTCAAATACGAGAAAGAACTCCTTGGCTACTACGTCAGCGGTCACCCTCTCGACAGCTACGCTGGGCACTTTGACTCTGGAAAATACAACACCATTTCCCAAGTCACGCAGGCCACGGAGAACGGAAGCTTCAAGCTCGCCGGACTCATCATGAGCATCGAAAAAAAGTTTTCTAAAAAGGACAGCAAGCCCTTTGGCATTTTGGTGCTCGAGGATTTCACTGGTTCACTCGAAATCACAGCTTGGGATGAAACGTTTGCTAAAAACGTCTCCTTACTCGTCCCGGGAACGGCTGCTTCCATCAATATCCGCGCCACCCTTCGCGAGGAGGCCGTTCGTGCTACAGCCGGAGCCATGGCGGCGCTCAAGCCGAAGGCCTCAGTGAAAGCGGTGCGCTTGCGGTTGGCTCGGGAGCTTGTTGATGAGGCCGCTTTGCTGACCATCCTCAGCGTGGTGAAAAAAAATCCTGGCCTTCGTCCTCTCATCCTTGAATTCGCCCTTGCGGATGGTCGCGCCTATGAAATCGCCGCTGGGGAGGAGTTCAACGTTGGCGATGAGCGAGCGATCCGCGCCGCCGTAGCTCACTTCAACACTTCGGCCTAGAACTGAAGAACGGCTTCGTGCCTAGTTTTTAGTAGATTTTGCGACCATCTTGCGTCGGCGAAGCGACCGACGATGATGATTCAACTCGCGAAGGCGAGCGATCTCCATTGCCGATTTCTCGGAACGGGAAACTTGCGGAGGCTTCACCTTCTTCGGAGCGGCTTTTTTCGAAGGGACACTCGGCGTCTGTGCTGACCCCTTGGCTTTTCCATTCACAGCAACGCTCGCCTTTGGCTTGCGGCCACGCTTGACAGGCTGCTCGGGAATAACGTCTGCCGGAACTTTTCGAACATGGGAGACCTTCTCTTTTCCTTCCGCAGAAGGCATCGCCTTTGGTTTGCGACCACGTTTCGCAGGTATTGCGGGGATCGCAATCGGCTTGACTGCGACCATTGGGGGCTTGGTGTCTTTTTTCGCAACCTTGGGCGGTCTGCCTTTCTTTTTTGGGATTTTGATCTCCGCCTTGGCTGGCACTTTCGGTTTGGATTTTGGCGCCACCGCCTTGACGGTCGGAGCGACTGAAGACTTTTGGACTCGTTCTGGCTTAGATTTTAGGAGAGTTCGTGCTCTGATGATTGTCGGCAAAGGTGCCGCCTCGTCCTCCAACCCCTCAAACTGACGCTGCGGAGTCGGCCTGTTATTGACGATATCACTGGCAGCTTGGATGAGGCGGGTGACATTGGTTTCCCAAGTGGCATAGCTTTCGTAATCTTCCCACCTCGGTTCGACTCGCTCCGTATTAAGAAGTGTTGCCATACCGTCCGCCAAAGCCTCGCTGGAATCGGGTTCAACAAAAACCCCCAACCCGTAATGCTCGACAAGGTCGCGCATCGGGCTTGATCCGCTCGACGCAAGAACGCTACGCCGAGCATTCACAGCGGTCGTCAGAGACGAGGTTTGAGAGTGGAAGGTGCCCGCATGGGTGAGTAATAAAAAGTCCGCCGCCATGAAGTAGCTCAACCGATTCTCATCATGCACAAACATATCCGAAATAAAGACCCGCTTGCTCAGGCCAAGATCATCCGCAAGCATCTGATAGTATTTGATTGGGCGATCTTTGTGGCTTGGAGCATTGCCAATCACCACTAGAAAGGCATTGGGATTATCCAGCAGGGCGCGAATGGAAAGATCGAGGTTTTTATGGTTGCGGATCGACCCGAAGGACATGAAAACCTTCTTTCCACGAGGCACATTCCATTCCTTGCGGATTTTTTTCACGTTCTCCGTAATGGGGTTGATCTTTTCCGGTCCGATCGGCACTTCCACCATCCGCACAAACTTCGGAACTGCGACAGGATGGGAGATATGTTTGTGAGCAACCGCGATGCGGAACGGCTCAAATGCCAAGCTGCTCGAAACCCGTGACCACCATTTCCCGCCGCTATTTTTATCTTTAGGCGAAAAATGCAGGTTCATCGCGTAAATGGTCTTGAAGAAAAGGGCGAGCAGGATGTGTGGCCAAATCCAGAGAGCGGCATGCATCTCAATATGGCTGGCGGCGAGAACAATGGTCGGACGGCACGTATAGATCTCCCAAGCAAGGCGAAATTGATTGCGAACGGATTGAATCGACTTGGCCAATTTTTTCGCGGAACTGCCTTGGTTTTGTGAACTAGCCCCCTCGTCCATGCAAACGGCAACGGGGTATTCTGCGTTTCGGGTTCTTAAAAATCCCGGGGCGCAGAGAAGGAGGACCTTGACCCCCATTTGAAACAACGCCGTAGCTTGCTTATGCACCTGATCGGGAATGACGCCGTGCGACCCCGGACAGTGTATCAAAATATCGACTACGGGGCGATGACTCGAACTAGACATTGAATGCGAAAGGTTAGAGACCCCGAGCGGATTGGACGCTTAATGAAAAATAATTATCTCTGGCATTTGCCACAAATCGGCAAATAGAGAGGGGGGAAAGGTGTTTTTGGCGGTTCATTTCAGGTAATAAGCGACGCAGCGAACTGGTAAAGATGGGTCGCATCCCATCCGCCTTCAAGTTTTTTTTAACTCTCCCCACTCTATCAAATCAAGTAGGGCTTTCAAAATGCGGACGCGAGCATTGAAAATTCTTCGTTCAACTGCGATCTTCTAGAATCGAATTTACCAACATCAACGTGGACGAACTTTTTCCTGACATCCCCATCACCGAGCGCGACGCCCCCCTCGCCACACGAATGCGTCCGCGCACCCTCAAAGAGTATTGCGGGCAGGATCATATTCTTGGTCCCGGGAAGATGCTCCGCCGGGCGATCGAGGCAGATCGTATCTCCTCACTCCTTCTCTACGGTCCACCCGGAACCGGAAAAACCACGCTGGCGCAAGTGATCGCCGGCGCGACAAAATCCCGCTTCGAGCGCCTCAGCGGAGTCGAAAGCAACGTGGCCGATATCCGCCGCATCGTGGCCTTGGCGAATGTAAGACGCTCGCATTCCGGTGAGAAAACGATCCTCTTTGTGGATGAGATTCATCGCTTCAATAAAGCCCAGCAAGACGTGCTCCTTCCCGAGGTCGAGAGCGGCGTATTGCGACTCATCGGCGCCACGACGCAAAATCCTTTTTTCAGCATCAATAGCGCCCTCCTCTCCCGCTCGCAGATTTTTGAACTCAAGCCGCTACCGGAGAAAGATCTCGTCCACCTCATCGATCGGGCCTTAGGGGATGTGGAACGCGGGCTCGGATCTCGCCGCATCGTTATCGATCCCGACGCCGCTACTTTTCTAGCGAAGCTCAGTGATGGCGACGCCAGAAAATGCCTGAACGCCCTCGAAATCGCCGCACTCACCTCCCCGACCGATTCCGACGACCTCACCCGCATCGACCTCGCCGCCGCTCAAGAGAGCATTCAAAAAAAAGCCGTCGTCTATGATGGCACCGGCGATGGTCACTACGACACGATCAGCGCGTTTATCAAAAGCATCCGCGGCAGCGACCCGGACGCCGCCATTTACTGGCTCGCAAAAATGCTCCATGTCGGCGAGGAAATCCGCTTCATCACCCGCCGCCTCGTCATCTCAGCCAGCGAAGATATCGGGATGGCGGATTCTAATGCCCTTCTCGTCGCACAGGCTGCCGCGCAAGCCGTGGAGTTCATCGGTCTCCCTGAGGCTAACCTGATCCTCGCCCATGCGACCGTTTATCTGGCGACAGCCCCCAAGAGCAACAGCTGCACGGTCGCGATCGGCAAAGCCTCGCAGGAGATTCGCGATGGCCGCACTCTCGCCGTTCCCACCCACCTCCGCGATGGACACTACAAAGGCTCCGAACGCCTCGGCCACGGAAAAGGCTATCTCTATAGCCACGACTTTGACGGATCCTATGTCCCCCAAGCCTACCTTCCCGAAGGCCGACGCTATTACGAGCCCACAGAAAACGGCCTAGAAAAACGCATCAAAGAACGCCTCGCCCACTGGCGCGCCCTTTTTGAACAATCCCAGTAAAATGACTCCACAAATTCATGGAATTCACTTTGGTTGGTATATAGAGTGATTTCCCATGGTTGAGCTCCGCGATGTCAGCAAACGCTTCGGCACCTTCGAAGCCCTCAAGTGCGCCAACTTCGAGATCAAGGCCGGTGAGTTCATGACTTTTCTCGGTCCCTCGGGTTGCGGCAAGACGACCTGCCTTCGACTCATCAGTGGATTTGACGCACCCACCTCCGGCCAGATCCTTATCGATGGACGCGATGTGACTTTCGACCCCCCTTACCGCCGGGATGTGAATCAGGTCTTTCAGAACTACGCCCTCTTCCCCCACCTAACCATCTACGAGAACATCGCCTTCGGTCTCCGCATGAAACGGGTGCCAGCGCCGGAAATCAAAAAACGCGTTGCGCGCGTGATACAGATGACCGCCCTAGAGGCCTTCGTCGATCGCAAGCCCGCGCAGATGTCCGGTGGTCAGCGTCAGCGGGTCGCTCTGGCGAGAGCGATCATCTGCGAACCCAAGGTCCTTCTCCTCGACGAACCCCTCAGCGCCCTCGATGCCAAACTTCGCGCCCAAATGCGCGTCGAGCTCAAGCAACTACAGAAAAAACTCGGCATCACCTTCATCTTCGTCACCCACGATCAAGAGGAAGCCCTCGCCATGAGCGACCGCGTGGCGGTCATCAATGAAGGCCGCGTGGAGCAGATCGGTACCGTCCACGAGATCTACTACCAACCCGCCACCCGATTCGTCGCCTCCTTCATCGGGGAATCGAATATCATCGAAGCCGAAGTCATCGGCACAGATGCCACCCACACCCTCTGCCGCCTCGAGGGAGGGCTCCATCTTCACATTCATAGCTCCCCCACCCCAGTTGGCAGCAAAATCCTCCTCTCCCTCCGACCAGAAAAAATCCGCCTCCACCGCGCAGACCCAGGCGGAATGAATTCCTTCCCAACTCGCATCTCCATGGAAGTCTTCAAGGGCGCCGTCGATGACCTCACCCTCGTGAGCGAAGGGGGGCTCGAACTCGCCGCCCTCCTCCCCAATGCCGGCCAGACCGAACTCGACTTCCATGAAGGCGAAGCCGCCTTTGCCTGCATTCAGCCCGAAGATATCAATATCATTAAGGCTTAAGCTCCGCCGCCTCCTTCGCCAGCGAGCGTTGCACGAAACACCAGCTACCGAAGGGAGTGGAGATGTCGTAGTCTAGAGGCAAGGACACTTAAAACAAATCGTTAAAAAGGTAGGGACGCCGCGCCGCCGGTGTCCCAAACAGGAGGCGCGACGCGCCGTCTCTGGAATACAATGGCGCCTCCAACCTCCGCGCTGCGCGACTACGGCTTGGCAAGTCAGGCACGAGAGACTGACGGCGACGGCGCGCCATCCCTACCTTTGGAAAAGGGGCGCGTTTCGCGTAGCACGATCTACCGAACGTTGTGGAGGTTTCATAGTCTCGAGGCCGCGACGCTCACAGCCCCAGCGGCAGGTGTTGCTCGCAGCAACGCTTACCATTCGCCGGTGAGCCATATCGCTCAAATAAAGACAGCGCGCTGTTCTTTAATGTTCAAAAAAAAGCAAAAAAAAGCTTTGACAAGAATCAACAGTCTGATAATCCATGGCATGACAAGTGCTAGAGGCTTGATGCGTTTCTTAACAAAAACGTAGAAAAGCAAATATCCAGTTGCGCTTTAAAAATGCAATTGGTTTGAATGAAAACAAAACAAAACAAAAACATACATAACCTAATTATGAAACTAACAAAAATTGTTGCCATATCGAGCCTCGCAGCTCTCGCAATCACACCGGTCTTCGCCGGCGCCAAATCCTTCAAAGAGACCGTCGTCGTCCAAGAAGAAGCCAAACCAGCTTGGTCCGCTTCCCTCAGCACTGGCTGGGATAGCCTTTACATGTTCCGCGGCGTGAACGTGCTTCGCGGTTCTGATAAAGACTACGGCGACGGGCTTCAGTGGACAGGTGGAAGCTTCACATACAATCTTACTGACAATGATTCTATTACAGTTAGTCCTTGGATGGCGGTTGGTCTCGCTAGTGATAGCAGCTACAAAGAGTTTGACCTTGCCGTCAATTATGCGCACACCATCGAAGCCCTTACCTTAGGTCTTGGTTACACATTCTATGATGTGTGGATGGAAGAATTGACTGCATTCCAAAATGAAAT
>Ga0209550_10001880_pt1 | contig 20240 bp, 20 predicted proteins | sample LauGreSuBDMM15SN_2_FD_187567 | JGI IMG/M metagenome (GOLD analysis project Ga0209550, IMG submission 187567) | Freshwater lake microbial communities from Lake Michigan, USA - Su13.BD.MM15.SN (SPAdes) (version 5) | ecosystem: Environmental > Aquatic > Freshwater > Lake | place: Lake Michigan... | reverse complement strand
GTTCAACCCCTTCAACTTCCATTGGCTACTCCCAACCCAAACAAGGCCAAATCATACTTCACCGGGTCTTTGGGGTCAAACTGCTTCAAGACTTCTGTAAGGGCAATGGCGGTTTTCCAATCAGCTTTTTCTGCATCAATCAGGTTGAGCCTGCAGGCAACCCTTTGCACATGCACGTCCATCGGGCAAACAAGCTGGCTCATCCGGATGTTTTTCCAGATGCCAAAATCAACGCCCGCGGCATCTTTTCTCACCATCCAACGGAGGTACATGTTGAGGCGTTTACAGGAAGAATTGTTGTCAGGGGTTGAGATGTGTTTTCTTGTTCGATCTGGGCTATCCTCCAGCGAAAAAAAATAGCGGTGAAATCCTTTAAGACCATTCCCCATGTCTGGGTCATTTTTTTGCATGCCATGGGTGAAAACTTGCTCCAGGCTTGGTTCCTGCCCCTTGAACAATCTGTATCCCGAGGTATAATGATGGTTCAGCACGCGTATACAATGAAGCAGGTCTGTTGTGTTGAAAGTCCTGTGTTTGAAGGCCAGCAAGCGTTTCAGGTCATTGTCCTTGTGGTCTACAATAAATTGATATGGAGACTCATCCATCAGTGCCATCAGTTCGTTGCATTTGTTGATGATGGTGGTGCGGTTGCCCCAGGCAAAAACAGCAGCAAAAAATCCAGCAATTTCGATATCGGCTTTTTGGCTAAAACGGTGGGGAATGGAAATTGGATCCTTCTCAATGAACCCCTGCTGGTTGTGCCGCTTCAGTTCCTTGTCAAGGAAAGACTTTACAGCCAATAATTCTTTTTTATTCATTTGCGCAAGCCGAGGCTTTTCCTTTTTTGAAAGATGATCCAATGGTTGGTGATCAGCAAAATGCAAATCAACTGGTGATTGCCAATTGAATGGCATGGTCAAGGTCAGCAATCAAATCTTCTGCATCTTCAATGCCCACAGACAGGCGGATCAAGGTATCCCCCAATCCGTTCTTGATTCTTTCTTCCCTCGGAATGGAAGCATGCGTCATGCTGGCGGGATGATTGATCAGCGATTCAACGCCACCAAGGCTTTCGGCCAGTGAAAAAAGCCTGGTGCCAGAAAGCAATGCTCTCGCTGCTTCCATGGTATCCAGTTTCAATTCAAAACTGATCATCCCTCCAAAATCCTTCATCTGGCTTTTGGCTATGGCATGGCCTGGATGGTCTTCAAAACCAGGCCAGTATACTTTTTTTACAGCAGGATGGGCCTTGAGAAAATGGGCGATAGCTGCACCGTTCTGGCAATGCCTTTCCATCCTGATGCCCAGGGTTTTTATACCCCTGAGTACCAGAAAACAATCCATGGGTCCGGGAACTGCGCCACAGCTTTTTTGGATAAAATACAATTCATCCCGCAAGGCTTGATCGTTCATCACCAAAGCGCCTTGGATCACATCGCTATGGCCACCAAGGTATTTTGTAGCAGAATGCATGACAATGTCTGCACCCAGCGAAAGCGGATTCTGGAGCGCTGGCGATGCAAACGTATTGTCTACGCAGAGCAAAACCTTGTGCTGTTGTGCAACCGCTGCAATGCCCCTGATGTCTGCAATGTTCATCAAAGGATTGGTCGGCGTTTCCGCCCAGATCAGTTTTGTATTGGCATTGATTTTTGTTTCAATATTGTCAACAGCACCCATGTCTACGTAGTGAAAAACAATCCCGAATTTGCTGTATATTTTGCTGAAAAGCCTATAAGTTCCTCCGTACATGTCACTGGCTGCAATGACTTCATCGCCCGGTTTCAACAGTTTCATCACCGCATCGGTGGCAGCAACGCCACTGCCAAAAGCCAGTCCGAATTTTCCTTCTTCAATCACCGCCAATGCCTCTTCCAGGGCCTGTCTGGTGGGGTTTTGAGAACGGGCATATTCAAAACCCTTGTTCACGCCAGGGGCTTCCTGCACATAGGTAGAGGTTTGGTAGATGGGCGTCATGATGGCCCCGGTACTTGGGTCGGGATGCGCACCAGCGTGGATGTATTGTGTTGCTTTTTTCATTACAGTTATTTGAGGTGTAAAGATAGGTTGTTGGAAGAAGTATGGCCTTATCTTTGTGGGATGCCGAATGTTTATTTCAAGTCATCCATACCCCCAGCATACGAGGCCATCCAGCACCATGCAACATCCTTGAATATCGGGGAAAATGATCTTGTCATTCATGATTTTTATCATCGCATGCCAGGATCTTTGGTTGGTTTTTGGGATGCCTACCGGGAAAACAAATGGTTGAAAAAATCCATCCAAACTACAGAAAATGTTTTTGTATTCTCATCCCATACAAAAACGGAAGTCCTGAAATATTTTCCTCAAGTCAGGGATAAAATCAGCATTCTTGCCCCTGTTGCAGAAGCGCTGCACAGGCCTACGGACGAAGATGCCCGCGATGTGGTGCGCTATCAATTCACACAGGGCGATGCCTACTTCCTTTACCGTGGACCGGTTCACCCAGCTGCCAACATCATTGAACTGCTGAAGGGATTTTCAATTTTCAAAAAACGGATCGGCAGCAACATGAAACTCGTATTGGCAGGCCCTCAAGGTCATTATGCTGCAAATATTCTCACAGACCTGCAATCCTTCAAATACCGAAATGATGTTCTGCTGATGGAGCATCTGTTGCCTTACGATGAGTCTTCCATCATCAGCGCAGCCTATGCCATGGTGCATCCCTGCCGGCATGAAAGATTTGGTATACCTGTGGTCAATGCCTTGAAAGCCGGTGTGGCTGTGCTTACTGCAGAGAACAGCAGCATGGCTGAATTCACCGGCATGGCAGGCATGTTTTTCAACGAAAAAGATCCGCAGGATATTGGCGATAAGCTCATCAGGATTTATAATGATGAGCAAATGAGGTCTGAAATGATTGGTACCGGGCTGTTAAGATGATGCAGGAATACTGCAACTGAAAACTTTACTGTTTCAACCCAAGCAGATACCTTGTCAGGTGCACCAGGTCTTCCTCTGTCAATCCCAAAGAGACTGCGTTGGGCATGATCGAAGATTCCTGCTTTTTTCTTTTGGTTATCGATTCAGCGGATATTACATGTTTCTTTCCAGACAGATCTTTGATGACAACGTTCTTGCCATCTGCAACCAGAAAGCCATAAAAGGATTCTCCTGTTTTTGTGTCAATAATCCAGGGTTCATAGCCAAATACAATGGATGCATTGGGATATTTGATTGCATGGATGAGGGAGGATTGGTCTAATTTTTTTCCAATAAATGTCAGGTCAGGGCCAATGTCGCTTCCGACAGCAGACGTTTTATGACAGGATGAACATTTTTCCATGAAAATATTTTTCCCTTTCGCAACATTGGCTGAAACCTTTGATCCAACATCATTTGATGTGCCCATATCCACTGGTTGATTTTTTTCAGAGAACAATTTCTCTGCCCTCAATCGATTGCCCTGATCTGGATTTTTAGTAAATCCTTTGATGACACAAGATTGGATATCGGCGGGGATGCTATTTGCCTCGCCAAGTCCTAACAATATTCTGCCCCCTACTTCATCAGTTGCCATTCCTGTGGCTGTTCTGCAGCGGTCATCAACTGAAATATTTAGATTCATGATTCGTTCTTTGGCCGCAACCATTGAAGCCAGGCGACGCTCTTGTTTCAAATCAAAGCCAACCGTTTTCCAGTCCAGTAAATCAGCCCAATCATTTCCCTGCCTGAAGGCCAACCAATATTTTGCCTGGTCAGCAATGATTTTGCTGGAACTGCTGGAAAGTTCCAGCATCAGTTTTGCAGCTTTGGCATCATGGATGAATGCGAGGGCAGTCATTGCCCGCTTGCGCTCTGTCACAGGGATAGAGGGACTCAATATCCAGGCTTTGAGTTTTGGCACAGCGGATGCAGGGTGTAACCGCCAAACCAATCTTGCGTATGGCTTTATCCATTGTCCGGTTGCGCTTTTAAGTTTGGCATTATATTTTTGGGTTATAGTAGCATAGAGTTCTTCCTCATGGTGTTCGGCACTGATGCCGATGGTTTCCAGCAAGTAGTCATCGTTGCCATCATAGCGATTGGTGATGCGCTCAATCAATGCTTTTTTTTCAACCCAATTGAAGTCCCGCAAGGCAATGGCCATTTCGCGGTCTAGGAATGAATTTCTTCCCATCTGTTGGCTGATCAATTTCAGGAGTTGAGGTTTTGCAGTCGATTGACGCAGGGCCCTGAAAGCAACAACGCCCAAGCGGGTATCCTTTCCCGCCACCCATTGTTCCAGTGTTTTTTTACTGGCACTGTCTGCACTATTCAGCAGCCAAGCGGCCCTTGCATGGTGGTAAGGATTTTCAGAAGATAGCAATGTATTCACCAATTTTTTTGCGCTTTCACCGAATCCCAACGCTCTTGCACGTTCAAATCCGAATGCCCTTACATTTATAGCAGGACTTTTTAGGGCTTCCAACACTCCAGCTTCAGTATTGAAATCAATCAATGGAGACCTTGGAATTTTCCCTTTGGGTTTGATCCGGTATATTCTTCCATATCCCATGCTGTCTTTCATTTGGTGTCCTCCAACAACAGGATCATACCAGTCGGCAATGTACATAGCCCCATCAGTGCCCATCATGACATCGCTTGGGCGAAACCATTTCCGCTTATCAGATTGATGCCCCTTATCATTCCATACGTATGCCTCATTGTCTTTCGGTATCGATGTGATGAAATTGGTCCTTCTCCCCTTTAAATCAAATCCACTGCCTTTTAATTGAGGTTTGTATCCAAACACCAAATTTCTTCCAGCGTCTGCACTAAACAGCATTCCTCTGTATGCCTTGCCCAGGCCATCACCTTCATTCAACACCACGCCAGTTGGAGATCCTGCACCAGAATTGTCTCCTGCAGGCATTATTCCCGGATCCTCCTGATGCCAATGGGCAGTAAACATGTCTTGACCCGGCCGCTGATCCGCCTGCCATAATCGGCTGCCATCTGCACTAAAATAACCGGCATTACCTCCTTCCATCAGCCAGCTCACCCTGCATGTAACCACCTGGTCATCGTTATCGTTTTGCCACATATCGCCATACGAGTCAACATAGGTTTCATAACTATTCCTGAAGCCATGGGCAACAGGGCGTAATCCGGTTCCATCTGGATTGACTTCGAGTTGAACGCCGCCCACCCATATTCGTCCATCATCACTGACCAATGCAGCCTTGTTTTTATTGTTGTAAGGGGTACCTCCGTTGTACGAACTACCTGACCGAAGCGTCCATCCAGACTTGTCTGTTACAATATGCGGGCCAGCATTTCCGGTATTGAAACGCCATTTGCCATCCGGACCCCCAACAACAGCATGCAGTGCATGGTCGTGGTCGAATCCTCCAAACCCAGTCAGTAAAATTTCCTTGTGGTCAGGCTTGTCATCACCATCATCGTCTGTGTAAACAATCAAATTAGGAGCGCAGGAAACAATGACCTTGTTGCCAATGACCGCTATTCCCAGTGGAGATACCAGGTCACGGTCTTCTGCGAAAACCGTTGATTTATCTGCCTTGCCATCATGGTCAGTGTCTTCAAGAATGATGACCCTGTCGCCCCTTTCATGGTGCAGTAACCTGGTTGAATCGTTGTTGAAATTTCTATAATTAACCGCTTCTGTAACCCATATTCGCCCCTTTGCATCTACATCCATGTTGGTTGGATTGAACAACAGGGGGCTCTCTGCCCAAAGGCTGACTTCAAGGTCTTCAGGGAGGAATAATTCGAGGTCATCATGCAACGGTTTTTTTTGCCCGAGATGCAAGAAAGACATCAACATGCATGTTGATATTGCAAAAATGAACCTTGAGTATTTCATGAATTGGAACTTATTTGAAATTATTTCTAAGAAAACCCAAGTTATGCTGGTATGCTTTTAAGAGATCCATGTCTTTAGGCTTGGCCCATTCGATTTGCATCCATCCATCTCCATGGTACCCAATTTCTTCCAGTGTATGTGCAATACCGTTCCAATCCATTGTGCCCTCACCCAACAGATATCCATTCTCTTTCATGTGAATCTCACAGATGTTGTCTTTTCCGAGCAGTTTTATTTCTTTTACAACATCATTTCCTGCATCTGCAGCATTTCTGAAATCATAGTAAACCTTTACTGCTTTTGAACCCACCTTATCCATGATGTCGAGGTGTTCCTCAGCTGTCAGGTAAGATTCAATGCCAAGGGTAATGCCCATTTTTTCTGCTTTGGGAGCCACCATTTTCAGGCGTTTCACTACTTCTGCCTTTCCTGTCGGATCATTGCGGAGATCGCCCTTGGAAAAGAACGCCAGCAAAATTACGGTCACTCCAAGATTTTTGGCAACATCGATGCTGTCCCATACCCATTCCTCCGTACGAGGATCAGATTTATAAGGGATCTGGTTGAGTTCACCAATGCCAAGACTTGAAATCTTGACCCCTGTCTGCCTGGACATGTTGATGAATTGTTGTTGCAGCTCCTTTTCCCTTAAGTGCATGTTGTTTTTAAGGGTCCCAAGGCTTACCTGTAAACCATCCAAGCCAATATCCTTGGCCAGCTGAAGCCCTGTAACATCAGCAGTTTTGCCAATGGACCAGTCACAGGCTCCGATGCGAAAATGTTTTTTATGGAGGAAGTCCCAGAACGAACTTGGATTGATGGTTGTAGCACCCATGAGGCCGACTCCGTTGCGGATCAATTCTCTTCTTGTAAGCATTGTAGTAAATATTGTTCAGGAAAACAGCGCTAATGAAGTTACTCAATTGTGGTTAACTTTGCCATCAAATCAAATCAATGACACAATCCACCATTGCAATAGACGTTACCCTGGATGACCAAAAGATTCCCCACCAGATTCTTTGGAACGCCAGCCAATCCTCCTCTGAGGAAAAGCAGGATGCCAAAGCCATCATGATTTCTTTCTGGGATGGAAAAGAAAGGGCTGCGTTGAGAATTGACCTTTGGACCAAGGAAATGATGGTGGATGAGATGGCTGATTTTTACTACCAAACCATGATGACCATGGCCGATACATTTGAACGCGCTACCCACCAGCAAGAACTGGTAGGCGAGATGAAGGATTTTGCCACACAGTTTTACAACAAGTTCAAGAAAATCATGCAGGAACAACAACAAGGTTGATCTCCCCAGCCTACGGCTGGCAAGCTCAGCCCCTTCAACCTCTCTAAACCTCCCCTGCCTACGGCAGGCAAGCTCAACCTCCTCAACCCCTTCAACTTTTATAAAATGTCACTCGAACTCACCATCAACGAAAACCTGAAAAAGGCCATGCTGGCCAAAGACGAAAAAGGCCTCCGTGCCCTCCGCGCCATCAAGGCATCCATCTTGCTGGCAAAAACAGCCGAAGGTGCCAGCGAAACAATGTCAGAGGATACAGAAATGAAATTGTTGCAGAAGCTCGTCAAGCAAAGAAGGGATTCCATCGACATATTTGAGCAACAGAACCGTGCCGACCTTGCCCAGATTGAGAAAGAAGAAGTAGCGGTCATTGAACAGTATCTCCCGAAGCAACTCGATTCGGCAGAACTGAAAACCATCATTGCAGCAATTATCAGCCAACTTGGAGTAACCAATATCAGCGGACTCGGCCAGGTAATGGGCGTTGCGTCCAAACAATTGGCCGGGAAAGCAGACGGAAAGGCTATTTCAGCCATCGTGAAGGAATTATTAACGCCGCAATAGGGCCGATCGTTGACGATGTCGCCATTATTAATGAACTCTCTTCAACCCCTTCAACCCCCTCAACCCCTTAAACCATGGTAATAGACATCCTCCTCCTCATTCTCCTCGTACTTGCCGTCTACAAAGGATGGACCAAAGGCTTCATCATGGCCATTTTTGTGTTTGTCTCTTATTTCGTGGCCTTGGCCCTGGCATTTCATTTTTCAGGTACGGTTGAAGGCTATATCAGGTCGCATTCCAGCAGCAACAGCAAGTGGTTTTCGTTTTTATCTTTCATCTTGGTCCTGATTGCAGGCATCATTGCGGTTAGGTTGGTCGGAAAGCTCATCGAGAAATCGGCTGAACTCATGTTACTTGGCCTGGTCAACAAGTTTCTAGGCATCTTGGTCATGGCCATCATTTACAGTACCTTTTTTGCAGTTACCCTTGTCTATTGTAACCGATTCGGCCTGGTGGGAGAGGAGCAGACGATAAACTCAAAATCAGCCAGCTACCTCATGAAATACGGCCATTGGCTGGTCTCACATTTCAGTGAATGGATGCCTGCGCTCAAAAATTTGTTTAATGAGGCTAAGGATGTAATTAAACAAGAATCACAAACTTAATATGGTCATTCTCCCATTTCCCTTCCTTGAGTGGGTTATATCAGGCATTTTACTTTTCTTTGTTGGAGTTCAGTGCTATTTTACCATTTTAATATCCTGTTTCGGAAATATATATGAGTCTACCATACGAAGTCAAAGAGGATGGGAAGTTCAAGTTCATTGAAGAAGGACAGGGAGAACCCTTGATTCTTCTGCATGGTTTGTTTGGTGCCATGAGCAATTTTGCAGGCGTCCTCAGTCATTTTCGCCATACCCATCAGGTTATTGTGCCGCTTTTGCCGTTGTTTGAGCTAGACTTGCTGCATACCACAGTTGGCGGGTTGGAAAAATACCTGACCAAATTCATTGATCACCGCGGTTACAAGGGGATACACCTGCTGGGGAACTCATTGGGTGGCCATGTGGCATTGGTACATGTGCTCAAAACATCTGCCAAAGTGAAATCACTGATACTCACTGGAAGTTCTGGTCTTTTTGAAAATGGGATGGGCGACACCTATCCCAAGCGGGGAGATTATGAATACATCCGGAAGAAGACAGAAATGACGTTTTACGATCCCAACACCGCTTCCAAGGAATTGGTGGATGAGGTATACCAGATTGTCAATGAAAGGATGAAGACGTTGAAGGTCATCTCCTTGGCCCGCTCCGCGATCAAAAATAACCTTGGTGATGAACTACGCCAGATCAAGTTGCCAACCCTGTTGATCTGGGGAAACAATGATAGCATTACGCCACCATTTGTTGGCCGTGAATTCAATAAATTGATTCCACACAGCGAGTTACACTTCATTGACCATTGCGGACATGCCCCCATGATGGAGGTGCCAAACGAGTTTAACGTAATTCTTGCACAATTTTTACAAAAACTAGAGACCACTGCAGCCAATTAAGAGTAATATTGGTCTATCAATATCGAACATGACCTACTGCAGCCAATTGCTTGAATCCTCCATGATTACCGTAGACCTCCACGATACGGTAGCGCATGCAATGGAAATGATGGATGAAGCAAAGATTGAACATATTCCTGTCCTTGATGGATTGCAATACCTTGGCATGGTTGCATTTGATGAACTGGAGGATACAGATCCAACAGCAGAGGTCATTGCCATCCAGCATCGCTTTATCAAACCGCTGGTGCGGACAGGAGACCATTTTCTGCAGGCCCTCCGGGTGAGGTCAAAGTTTTATGTCGAACAGGTGCCTGTGGTCAATGAAAAGAATGAGTGGGAGGGCGTAATTGGAATGACAAAAATGTTGGACCAGATTTCCCTTTTGGCGGGTGTTTCTGAATCCGGATCAATGCTTGTGCTGGAAATACCCGGCCAAGACTATTCGCCAGGAGAGATCAACCGCCTCGTGGAATCCAACGATGCCATGATCATGCAATTAAATTCCATCCAGGATCAACATACCGGAATGATGCAGGTTGTGCTTCGCATCAACAAGGAGGAAGTTTCTGATGTTGTTGCTACTTTCCAGCGGCACGAATACAATGTGCTCTATTATTATGGGGATGAATCCTATGACAATTCCTTGCAGAATAACCTGGACCATCTGATGAATTACCTGAATGTGTAAGCCTGCACTTGGCGCTAACTGATCAACCCCATGATAATCCTGCGGAAGTTTTTTTCGCTACTGTTCATCTTCAATTGTTCGCTGCAAGCGCAGGACCAGCCAGTCATTGAACACCAGGACCATGCCGTCTTGAAATCATCACAAATCATCATCCGAAACTTCATCATTCAGGGGAACAAAAAAACCAAACCCTATATTGTTGGAAGAGAGCTGGTTTTTCAAAAAAATGCTCCATACTCCATCTCAGCCATACTAACGGGGTTGCAAAGAAGCCGTCAAAACCTCATGAATACAGCACTTTTCGTAGATGCCAGTGTGTCTATCACCAATTGGTACAATGACTCCATGGATATATTGGTTGATGTAAAAGAGCGTTGGTATTATTTCCCTTTGCCTTATCTCAATCCCGCAGACAGGAACTGGAATGTATGGTTGAATGACTATGGATTGAATCCCGACCGATTGAACTATGGCTTGAAATTTTTAGGAAAAAATATCACAGGAAGAAATGACAAGCTCAATATTTGGTTGATCAATGGCTATACCCAGCGGGCAACCATGAAATATTACAACCCGTTTTCTGACAATTCCCTCCGGCATGGATGGGGATTTGATTTTTCATATTCCCGCAACCGAGAAATGAACCACAATACCATTGACAACAAGCAGGTGTTCTACAAGGATGAAAACAAGTTCATCAGGAAACAAGTTTATGTTGGAGGCGTTTACTCTTACCGAAAAGGGTCTGTTGCAAGGCATTACCTGAAACTGGGATATCAGTTGGAATCCATTGCAGATACTGTTGCAGCCTTGAACAGTAACTATTTAGGATCTTCAGCAACCAGGGTTTCATTTCCAGAATTGCGCTATACTTACCAATATTTTGATGTCAATTATATCCCTTATCCAACCAAAGGGAAAACCATTGAAATTGATTTTTTGCGCAGGGGAGGAATCAACAAAAAGGTCAATCTTTCACAGCTTTACATTCATTTCGGTAAGTATTTTCCTCTTCCCAATAAATTTTACTTTAGCTCCATCGCAGAAGGCCATATCAGGGTTCCCTTTGATCAGCCTTATTTCAACCAGTACATGTTGGGGTACAATGATGCTTATTTGCGCGGATTGGAATATTACGTGGTAGATGGGGTTGCCGGAGGATTTGTCCGCAACACAGTAGGGAAGGAGTTGTTCGCCTATACACTCAAGACCGGCCTTCGCTCCAAAACCTATGCAGCCGTTCCTTTCAGGTTCTATCTCAAAGCCTATAGCGACTTGGGATATGTCTACAACAAAAACAACCATAAACTCAACATGTTGAACAATAAAATGCTCTACACTGGTGGAATTGGGCTGGACATCATCAGCATTTATGACGTGGTATTGCGCATTGAATACAGCTTCAATCAGTTGAACCAGAACGGGCTTTTTGTGCACAAGGCAGATATAAAGAATTAATAGAAAAATCTCCAGACAATCCTATCGGCAAAACATTTATTACTTTTGTGCCATCATGAAAGTAGCCATATACAGCAGAGGGGGAGAAACCGTTCAGGCCCAAGACCTGATCAACCTCACCGAGGCCTTGCTCAATGCAGGCATCTCGCCTGTCATGTACAGTGCACTCAGGCACCAGTTTCAAACTGAACTTTCAGCACACTATGACGAAGCCGCAGGGCTTCAGTCTTTCGCTGATGCCAGTGATCTTGATGACTCTTTTGATGCGTTGATTTCGCTGGGGGGTGATGGCACCTTGTTGGATACGGTTTGTCTGGTGCGCGATAAAATGATTCCTGTTTTGGGCATTAATTTCGGCAGGCTCGGGTTTCTTGCGAGCCTGGGCAAAGACAATATACTTGAAGCCGTGCAATCGCTCAAGGCAAGAAGCCATGTGCTCGATAAACGCGGTTTGTTGCATTTGGATGCCAGTGTTCCCTTGTTTGGCAATGAACCCTTTGCGCTCAATGAGTTCACCATCCACAAGCGCGAATTCTCCCCAATGATCAAGATCCATACCTATCTGAATGGAGAATTCCTGAATACTTTTTGGTCAGATGGTTTGATTGTGTCAACACCTACAGGGTCTACAGGTTATTCATTGAGTTGCAATGGGCCAGTAATTTTCCCAGACAGTGAAAGCTTTGTCATAACGCCCATTGCTCCCCATAACCTCAACATCAGGCCCATTGTGGTTCCCAATCACCATGTCATTTCTTTTGAGGTAGAAGGTCGGGTGGATGATTTTATTTGCACCCTTGATTCAAGGAAAGAACTGGTAGACAAGAGCGTTCAATTGGCCATCAAAAAAGAGCAATTTTGCTTCAACCTCGTCAGGCTGAATGAAAACAATTTCCTCAAAACCCTCAGGGAGAAATTAACGTGGGGTTTTGATACGAGGAACAGGTAGATTTTTATGGCTCCTTTAACGCAAATAAATTCCAAACCGGGTTATTTTACACCGTCATGCCGAAATTTCTTTCCATCTATGTCATAATAACCTGTTGCACTCTTCAGTCATTTGCACAGAACGATGCCATTGTGCAAGAAGGGGAATTGGGCATATCCGTTGGTGTGGCACAGTATTTTGGCGACCTGAACAACAGGAATGATTTTAAACAATCAAAACCCTCGCTGGGTCTGTTTTTCAGAAAACAATTCGGCAATTATGTTGCCCTGCGTTTGAGTGGTCATTATGCAGAAGTTGGTTATGCAGACGCCTTCAGCCAGATCGAATTCCAGCAACGAAGAAACCTTAACTTTCGCTCAGAAATTTGGGAAATGTCTGTACAAGGTGATTTTAATTTTTTTGAATTCCTTCCCGGTAATCCTTACTATGCCTTCACTCCTTATATCACATTGGGTATTGGCACTTTCAATTATGATCCTTATACCTACCTCGATGGTGAAAAATACTACCTGCGGAAATTGGGAACCGAAGGGCAGGGCAATCCCTTGTACCCAGATAGAAAACCCTATAGCAACCAGGCGTTCTCTTTTCCTTTGGGGATGGGCATCAAATACAACCTCGGCAAAAACATCAACCTTGCTTTTGAGGTTTCACACCGGTTTACTTCTACAGACTACCTTGATGATGTAAGCATGACCTATGCAGGGGAAAATGCCTTTCCCAGGCAGGTCAATGGTAAAAACAATCCTGCCTATTTGCTGCAAGACAGGTCATACGAAACAGGCTACAGAATTGGAGATGCCGGAAAACAAAGGGGATTTAGCGAACAAAAAGACCAGTTTCTTTTTGCCGAACTCGCGATTTCCATCTCATTCAGCTCCTATAAGTGTGCAAAACCGAACACTCCCTAAAAAATTGTACCTTTGCTCCCCATGTCTCTAAGAGCACTAATAGACAATGAACGCGTTCCCAAGCATATCGCCATCATCATGGATGGCAATGGACGATGGGCGCAAGAGCAGGGCCAGGACAGGCTATTTGGTCATTTCCATGGCGTCGCCAGTGTAAGGGATATTGTGGAAGGCAGCGCTGAATTGGGGGTGAGGTACCTTACCCTCTATGCATTTTCTACAGAAAACTGGGATAGGCCGGAGCAGGAAGTTACCGGTTTGATGGAATTGCTCGTTGAAACCATCAGAAAAGAAGTGCCCATTCTCAACAAAAACAACATCAGGTTGCACGTGATTGGCGAGTTGAGCATGCTCCCTGACCATGCCAAGATTGCTCTGCAGGAAGCGTTCGACCTCACTGCTCAAAATACTGGCCTGAACTTGGTGCTGGCCCTCAGCTACAGCTCACGCTGGGAGCTGGTCAATGCGGTAAAGAAAATTGCAGAAGATGTGAAGGCCGACAAGCTTGATCCTTCCGCGATTTCCCAAGACACCCTCCAGCAATACCTTTCCACCAGTGAATTTCCTGACCCTGAACTGATGATCCGCACCAGCGGGGAATACAGGATCAGCAATTTTCTGCTTTACCAGCTGGCTTATGCCGAGCTGTATTTCACCCAAACACGCTGGCCAGACTTCAGAAAGGAGAACCTTTATGAAGCGATTCTTGATTTTCAGAAGCGTGAAAGGCGTTTTGGAAAAACAAGTGGTCAGATAATTGATGGTTTAACAAACAATTAGACAAAAACCCGTTATTTTGCCCACCGAAATAAAGAACTGGATGAAGAGGATTTCTACGCTGTTAATATTATTGGGTTTACTTGTGTTTTCGGACAGCGTTGTTGCTCAAAACGATACCCTTCCCAAAACTTCGGTTGATCCGGCGTTGTTGGCCATTTATACCGCAAAATACCCCCGCAAATACACCATTGCAGATATTCAGGTCAAAGGGAACAAGGCTTTTGATGCTGCTATTGTCGTTTCCGTTTCAGGCATGGCAGTAGGGGATGAAGTGACCCTTCCCGGAGGGGATGTATTTGCCAAGGCCATTGCCAAGCTTTGGTCGCAGAACATGTTCACCAACATCAACGTTTACATCACCAAATTGGAAGACAACAATATTTGGGTAGAAATTGATGCGGTAGAAAGGCCCATGTTGGCTGATTTCAAGTTCAAGGGTGTTCGGAAAACAGAATCAGATGAGCTCAAAGACAAGGTAGGCCTCTTCAAGACCCGTGTTGTTACAGACAACATGCGTTTGTCTGCCAAAGAAAATATCGTCAAGTATTTCATTGATAAAGGATACCAGGGAGCGGCTGTGGTCATTGATGAAACCCCTGATCCCAACTCTCCCGAGAAGGTGGTCCTCACGTTTAACGTGCAGAAAGGAAGCAAGGTCAGGATTTCAGATATCCATTTCTTTGGCAACAAGGCCGCCTCAGTTGTTCAACTCAAAAAGAAATTGAAAGGCACCAAGGAAACCACCAGGATTACGCTTTATCCAGACAGTGCCATCAGCCCTTACGGAGAAATTCCTTCAACTTCATTCAAGGATTTTATCCAGGAAAAAGGCTACCTGCATCCCACCAAAATCAAGGATTTCATTGACCCCTGGTTCAGGTTCAAGCTCTTCTCTTCCGCCAAGTTCAATGAGAAAAAATACCTGGAAGACAAAGAAAAAATTCTTCAGTACTATAACTCACTGGGCTACAGGGATGCTGCCATTGCTGCAGATACACAGTATTATGATCCCAAAGGCCGCCTCAACATCTCCATGAAAATGGATGAGGGAAATAAATATTCTTTCGGAAAGATGACCTGGAAGGGGAATACCAAATACCCAGACAGCATCCTCAATATGTTGCTCGGCATCCGCCGCGGCGACACGTACAACCTCGACGTGCTGAACAAGAAATTGGGCAAACAAGTTTCTCCCGAAGGTGGCGACATCAGCTCCCTTTACATGGACGATGGATACCTTTTCTTTTCCGTCAATCCTGTAGAAACCTCTGTTTACAACGATACCATTGACCATGAAATCCGCATCACTGAAGGCCCCCAGGCAACCATCAAAAATGTAAACATCACGGGTAACGACAAAACCAAGGAATATGTGATCAGGAGGGAACTTCGCACGGTTCCGGGTGAGAAATTCAGCCGTTCAGACCTGATTCGTTCACAACGCGAAATTGTTAACCTTGGTTATTTTGATCAGGAGAAGCTGGGCATGCAGCCCGTTCCCAACCAGGACGATGGTACGGTTGACATCAACTACACCGTTGAAGAAAAATCCTCTGACCAGCTGGAACTCAGTGCGGGATGGGGCGGAGGTATCGGTCTGACCGGTACACTGGGTGTAACCTTCAACAATTTCTCCATCAAGAATATTTTCAGGAAAACCTCCTGGGATCCTTTGCCAACAGGCGATGGACAGAAACTCAGTCTTCGTTTTCAATCCAACGGAAGGTTCTTCCGATCCCTCAACTTCTCTTTCACAGAGCCATGGTTGGGAGGAAAGAAAAGGAATTCGTTCTCTTTCAACGTATTCAATACCAAATTCACCAATGCTTACAACCCTTATACCGGATTGTATGACAGGGCTTTTGCTGACTCCTCTTTCCTGAGTACCTCGGGTGTAACCCTGGCCTTGGGCAAGCAGTTGAAATGGCCGGACGACTTTTTCTCTTTGGTAACCTCATTGAGCTATATCCAATACAAGGCCAAGAACTATTCGATTTTCCCTTCTTTCTCAACAGGTGTTTCGAACAACTTCAACCTGAAACTGGCTTTGCAACGTGCCTCTATCGATCAACCGATTTTCCCGCGCAGCGGATCCAATTTTATGCTGAGTGGAACTTTCACACCCCCTTGGTCCTACATCAATGGTATCAACAAGGCCGATGTGTTCAAGTTGGTGGAATACCACAAATGGAGGTTCAATGCAGAATGGTTCGTACCCATTGGCAAGCCCGCCGGAGAAGACAAGACCAGGCAATTTGTATTGCGCATGGCCGCCAAGTATGGCTTCATCGGCAGGTACAACCGCGAGGTTCCCATTTCTCCTTTCGAGCGTTTCCAAGTGGGAGATGCCGGCTTGACGAACAATTTTGGGGTGCTTGGGTATGATATCATTGCCCACAGGGGTTATCCGGTCTATGACAACTCTGACCCAACCATCAACCCCGACAAGCAAAATGCACAGAATTATTTTACGATCTTCAACAAGTATACCCTTGAAATGCGCTATCCTTTCGTAACCAATCCCAGCAGTACGATCTATGGATTGGCCTTCTATGAGGCGGCGAATGGCTGGTATGAATTCAAGGAGTGGAATCCTTTCAGGTTAAGGCGTGCAATGGGTGCGGGTGTTCGTTTCTTCCTTCCCATGTTTGGTTTGTTAGGATTTGATTATGGCATTGGGTTGGACAGGATTACCAATACAGGAAGCCTCAAAGACGCAAGCCGGTTTACCTTCATGCTCGGATTTGAGCCAGAATAACCTTGATGGCCCTTCCCTTGTGGACGGGCTGATCATCAAAAAGCAAGTCATGAAAAAAATTTCGTTGCTTATTCTTTTTGCTGCAGTGATTGGGTTCACTGCAACTGCACAGCGCTATGCCGTTATCGATACCCGTTATATCCTCAGCAAATTGCCTGAGTATACGGAGGCACAGAAAAAACTTGATGCGTTCAGCATCCAGTGGCAGCAGGAAATCGACTTGAAGCAGGCCGCCTTGGATCAGCTCTACAGGAATTTTGAATCCGAGAAGGTGATGTTGAGCGAAGACCTCTTGAAAAAAAGGGAGGATGACCTGTTCAACAAAGAAAAAGAACTGAGGGATCTTCAAAAAAAGCGATTCGGCTTTGAGGGAGACCTTTTCAAAAGAAGGCAGGAACTGGTGAAGCCAATCCAAGACAAGGTATACAGCGCGGTACAAAAATTGGCATTGAGCAGGCAATATGACCTGATATTGGATAAAAGTGAAGGAATTACCATTATCTTTGCCGACCCCAAACTGGATAAAAGTGATGATATCCTAAAAGAGTTAACGGGGAAATAAAAAAAGCATATTTTCGAATCAACAAAAAATAAACAAGCAGCAATGAAACAAATCTTAAGCCTTGGTCTGGTGATGATCGCGTTGGTAGCCTTCAATCCATTCCTCAATGCACAGAACAAAACAGGATACGTTAGCATAGACGAAGTAGTTCAGCTCATGCCTGATTACAAAAAAGCAACCGCTGAAATGGCCCAGTTCGACAGCGCCCTCCAAATTAATTATGGTGAAACCTTGAGGGAGTTGAACCGCCAGGACAGCCTTTTCAAAGCAGATTCAGTGAAGATGGCACCGGCAGCCAAAACTGCCAAGAAAGAGCAGATGAAAAAATTGCTTGTAGAACTTCAGGGATATGAGCAGAACTATCAGCAGCAAATGCAGCAAAAGCAAGAAGAGATGATGGCTCCTGTTGCTCAAAAAGCCAACCAGATGATCGCTGATGTTGCCAAAGCCAATGGATATGCTTATGTGTTCAGGAAAGAAGCACTGGTTGTTTCACCTGAAGGCGATGATATCCTGCCGCTGATCAAAAAGAAATTAGGAGGTGTTGTTGCCCCGGCCCCGAAACCGGCAGCAAAATAAAGGAATTGACCGAAACATTTGTTTCGGTCTTTTTTTGCCCTTTTTTGGATCATAACAGGAAAATGCGACTTTTCGCAGGCCGCAATTAATAATGCTGGGCTTGAATCTCATTTTTCCCTTAGTTTCAGCCTTTCAAAGCATTGAAAAATGAAACAAGCCATCGGTATTTTTGATTCCGGCCTGGGTGGCCTTACTGTGATGAAAGAGATTCACCAGCGCCACCCGGAGTATGACTATATCTATCTGGGAGACAATGCCCGTGCTCCTTATGGCCCCAGGGATTTTGAAACGGTTTACCAATATACCCTTGAAGCCGTTCAATGGTTGTTCAACCGAGGATGCCCCCTGGTTATCCTCGCTTGCAACACGGCCTCGGCCAAAGCCCTCCGCAGCATTCAACAACGAAATCTTCCCGGAATAGACCCCAGCAAAAGGGTGCTCGGCGTGATCCGCCCCACCACCGAAGTCATTGGCGACTATACTGAAACAAAACATATTGGTATCCTTGGAACACAGGGCACCATTGATTCTGGTTCTTATGTGATTGAGGTTGGGAAAGCCTTTCCAGACGTGCGTGTTCACCAGCAGGCCTGCCCTGCCTGGGTGCCCCTTGTAGAATCTGGAGACTACCTTGATTTTACCATTGCCGACCCCATCATCCGCGATTGCCTGATACAACTGCTTGACCAATCTGATGATATTGATACCGTCTTGCTGGCCTGCACGCATTATCCGTTGTTGTATCCCCGCATCCGGGCCATGTTACCACCAGACATCAATGTGGTTTCGCAGGGTGAAATTGTAGCCGACAGCCTTTCGGCCTACCTTTTGCGCCATCCTGAAATGGAAACCCGATTGTCCAAAGGTGCCAGTTTACAATTTTGCACCACCGGAGACCCTGAAAGTTTTAAGCAGGCAGCTGGAGTTTTTTTGGGGGAAGGGATTGGGATGGTTGAACTTGTCAGCCTTCGGCTGGGGGGTTGAAGTGGTTTAAGGAAGTGCCTTCAGTTTTTCCATCATCTCGCTGTTTTTTTGCTTTCAATACAAAAATGTATTACTTTTGCCGTCCTTTCACGAAGCCTCGGTTGTGGTGACCCGGGGTAATTTGAACAGAAAAGACCGCTTCTCCCGGTCGTTTATTCAACAACAAAGGAAATAAAAAGAATCATGAAACGTACATTTCAACCTCATCGTAAGCGCAGGAAAACCGTTCACGGATTTCGCAAGCGCATGGAATCAGCCAACGGACGTGCCGTATTGGCCAACAGAAGAAAAAAAGGACGTAAGAAACTGACCGTTTCTGACGAAAGCAGATTGAAGTAATCAGGTCCGCCTGTTATTTTACATAATCATAGCTCCGGATGCAATCTGGGGCTATTTTTGTTATGTGAAATTGATGGAGGGGCATTTTTAGTTCATATAACACCAGTATAAATCTGACTAACTTAACCACCAGAACCATCGTTTTTACATTGTGATTTTAATTTAGCAATTTGACGCAGCGCCATACACTATCAAAAACTGAAAGACTCAAATCCTACAAAAGGATCAGGATTCTTTTTGCCCAAGGGCAGAAGTTTAAGGTGTTTCCGTTGGTGGTTTATTTTTTGCTTCGCGATGAGGAAGCTGAAGGAAGGTTGAGAGAGGTTGAGGGAGGTTCAGAGAGGTTGAGGGAGGTTGAAGAGTTGAACTTGCCTGCCGAAGGCAGGGAGGTTGACGCGGTTGAAGGTGTGCTTCAGATGGGAGTTTCTGTTGGGAAAAGACATTTCAAAAGAGCTGTTGACAGGAACTTGCTAAAACGCCGAATCCGTGAAGCCTATAGGAAACAAAAACATGATGTGAAAGAAACACTAACCGCATTGGGCATCTCCATGGACATTTTTTTCGTTTATTCCAATGCCCGTATCAGCGATTATGCAGAGATAGAAACAGCCATGACCAATGGATTGTTATTGCTCAAGGATAAAATATCGGCCAAATGACAGACGAATATTACATGAAAATGGCTTTAAAAGAAGCCGAGAAAGCCTTTGAAGAAGGCGAAGTACCCGTGGGAGCCATCGTAGTCATCAATGACAGGATTATCTCAAGAGGCTACAACATGGTTGAAAAACTCAAGGACCCAACGGCCCATGCAGAAATCATCGCCCTTACCTCAGCGTTCAATGCCCTCGGGGCCAAATACCTCCCCGATGCAACCCTTTATGTTACTGTTGAGCCATGCCTGATGTGTGCCGGAGCCCTCCATTGGAGCAAGGTCGGCCGTATTGTTTGGGGCGCATCAGATGTAAAGAACGGCCACCAGGTATACACCGATGACCGCAATCCTTTCCATCC